>Ga0081538_10000311_pt1 | contig 56040 bp, 51 predicted proteins | sample TabmetS5T2R1_FD_71022 | JGI IMG/M metagenome (GOLD analysis project Ga0081538, IMG submission 71022) | Tabebuia heterophylla rhizosphere microbial communities from the University of Puerto Rico - S5T2R1 | ecosystem: Host-associated > Plants > Roots > Rhizosphere ...
CGCGCCGACCTCAAAGCGACTTCCCAGCAGCTCCACAGGGCGATCCGGATTTTCCCCCTCCGGATCGCCCTTTTGTGTCGCTACGACTAGCGCAGGGGTCAGGGGTTGCGAAGGGGGCGGATGAGACCCTCTTGGGCGACCGTAGAGACCAGGATGCCGTTCTGGAAGAGGCGGCCCGTCGCCAGGCCGAGGCCGCCAGAGGCTGACGGTGAGACTTGGTCGTAGAGCAACCAGTCGTCGGCTCGAAATGGTCGATGAAACCACATAGCGTGATCGATCGATGCGGCCTGCACGTTGAGCCCGATGAACACACCATGTGGCACCGTGGTCGCTCCTAGCAGAGTCAGATCGCTGGCGTAGGCCAAGGCTGCATGATGCAAGCGACGGTCATCAGGCAGCCGTCCATTGGCTCGGACCCAGACCCGAGAACGTGCCGGATGCTGTGGATCCACCAGGTCACCCCCGGGCCGGGAGTCACCGACGTACCGCACGTCCAGGGCTCCCCACTCCCGCTCCCAGAATGAAGTTGGTCGGCCGGACGCCTTGGACAGCACCTCTCCCAGCGTTGGACAGTCCTCCGGTGGTGGCACGTCCTCCGGGACCGGGTCCAGGTGCTCAAAGCCCTCCTCCATCTCATGAAATGAACTCGACAGGTAAAAGATCACCTGTCCGCCTTGTCGGGCGACAACCCGGCGGGACGAGAACGAGCCGCCATCACGTACCGACTCCACGTCATAAACCATCGAAATGTCGGTCCGGCCGGGAAGCAGGAAGTAGCCGTGCAAGGAGTGCAGTACCCGAGTGACCGACACCGTGCGAGCCGCGGCGATGAGCGCCTGAGCCAGCACCTGGCCGCCGAAGACGCGCTGCAGCTGAGTATCGGGCTGGCGCGCCCGGAAGAGTCCGATCTCGATCTCCTCTAAGTCCAGAAGGTCGATAAGTTCCATCAGGGACTGGGGCACACGAGGAGCCTAGTGGTCACGGGTCTGGGATTTGCTCCCGAGTTCGCGAGTTGCTGGCAGCCAACCGATGACTGCGGTCGCGTCCAGCTCGTCGGATCTGACGACCTCGGTCCGTAATCCGCGATGCTCCAAGATCGCCACGGTGTCGGCTGACTGCCGGCGGCTGGTCTCCACCAGCAGGTGTCCATCCGGGGCCAGCCAGTGGGCTGCCTCCGCTGCAATCCGCCGGTACACCCCGAGCCCGTCGGAGCCGCCATCAAGCGCGATCCGCGGTTCGTACCGGCGAGCCTCCTGCGGCATCAACGAGATTGACTCAGTCGGAACATAGGGAGCGTTGGCAAGCAGCACGTCGATCCGACCCGCCAGCGACAGTGGGAGTGGCGCGTAGAGGTCACCTTCCAGTACGGCAGCGCGCCCCGGCAGTTGCGCCAGGTTACGGCTGGCACATTGCACGGCGGCTGGGTCGATGTCGACGGCGTACAGCTCAACGTTGTCCAAGGTTGTGGCCAAGGCAACTGAAACCGCTGCCGAGCCGCAACACAACTCAACGATGACCGGTCGGGGCGGAGCCAGTGACACAGCGTGCCGTAACAGGAGCTCGGTCCGCCGTCGGGGCACGAACACGCCAGGGTCGATGGCGATTTGTATTCCAGCAAACTCGGCCCACCCAACGACCTGTTCCAGTGGAATCCCGGCCACGCGTTGATGGACCATGTGGTCTAACTCGGCCAGCGTTCCGGCGCTGGCCAGCAAAACCTCTGCCTCATCCTCGGCAAACACGCAGCCGGCATTTCGGAGTCGGTCGACGAGCGATGCGCCGTCAGGCTGGCCAACGAGCGGCAGTTCAGTCGTCCTTCTCGCGCTCAGCGAGGAACTTCTCGAACTCGGCAGCAATCTCTTCAGCACTCGGTACCCGTTCAGGCTGCTCGGCTTGCAGGGCGTCGTATTGCTGCTCCAGCGTCGCGACTAGTTCCTGAACCTCAGATGACGTTGCCATCTCCTCAGCGATATCAGCAAGGTTGCTAGCAGAGGCCTTCTCCAATGGTTCTATTGGCACCGCCAGACCGGTCGCCTGGTTCAGCGAGCGGGTGAGTGTAAGAGTGGCCTCCGGGAAGGAGGCCTGGGCCAGGTAGTGCGGTACGTGGGCTGCGAAACCCATCGCCTTGCGATCCAGCTGGCCAAGCCGAAACTCCAACAGTCCGGTGAAGCTGGCCGGCACCTCAACGCGGTCGATCCAGCTCCGGTAACCCCTGACCAAAGCGGGGTCGGTGGCGTGTGCGGTCAACGTAATGGGCCGGGTATGTGGCACGGCCATCGGGATGCCGTGCACACCAACGGTCATCCGTACCCCGAACTGGTCGATCAGCCCCACAACTGCGGCCGTCAGCCGCTCCCATTGCACATCCGGCTCAGGTCCACTGAAGAGCAGAAATACCTCACCGTGGCCGTCGGTCACCCGATAGATGCGAAGATGCAGATCCGCGTACGACCTCCACTGATTGGTGTCGAAGATCATCGCGGGCCGCCGGCTGCGATAGTCGTGCAGCTGATCATGATCGAATTCGGCCAGCACCTCATGCTCGAGGTTCTCGAGCAGATTTGCTGAGAACAGCCGTCCAGCCTGCCCCGCATCCACGAAACCGTCCAGCTGATGGATCAACACAGGATGATGCTCCTTGAGCTTGGCTACCACCGCCTCGTTCAAGGTGTACAGCTCCCGGGGATCCATCACGGGGACCAATCTACCTGCGACTGCCGGCGCACCCCGGCTTACGGCTTGGCGGGACAGCGCTTCCGAAGCCCCTCTGTCAGCGGGACTCGTCGTGGTCGCTGAAGGTGGTTCGGCCGTTCAGCTTGGCGGCGAGCTCATTGTCGATGCCGTCTGCCACGTCGGACAAGATGCGTACCGCCTGGCGCAGATGGGCCGGTATGAACGGGCGGGACAACACTGAGATGGTCACAAAGACCCGGTCCTTGATGAGTTGAAACTTGACCCAACGTGCCTCGACGTTCAAGTCGTTGAGCACTTCAGTTGCCCGGGATCGGCCCGCGACGTCGTGCACCACTGGAGCAAAGACGACAACTTCCTGGCCGTCTTTCGAGGTGCGCAGAAAAAGCATTGTGGATCCGACTCTGATCGCCACATCACCATCGACATCACGGATCGGCGGGTGGCCGTAGATGTCGGCAAGTTCGGCATCGACCAAGTCGTTGAGGTGTTGCTGATCGCGCGGCATGGTCGGCTCGAGATTGTGTCTTTCTGGTGGTTCGACCGTGATCGATGATTCAGGTTCGATCGGTGGCTGAGCCGGCTGGAGCGCCTCCGCGAGCTTGTCGGGGGCGAGAAAGACCGGGTGTTGTACGCCGTAGATGTCGCGTAGCGCGGAGACGGCGATTTCACTCATTCGATCCGACGCGGCTTGTGGCAACTCCATCCAAAAGTTCGCCGCCGGTTGAGTCGTAGGTGCCGTGGAAGCATCGTCGCCGTCGACTGTTGGTGACTGCCAGCCCTGCTGTTCCATTGCTGTGAGCTGTTCGGCAGAAAGCTGGAAGTCAGTTCCAAGCACCGCGTTGCTGGCAGCCTCACACCGGATGATCCCGGACCGTGGACAGCTCAACTCGATAAAAGGTGGTGGCCCGTTGCCTCCTGAGGTGGTCCGAATGGTGAGGTCGGCGGTGTCGTCAATCATTGAGATGACTTCACTCAACCGGCTCTGGAACTCAGCCCAGGCCTGGGCGGTACTCCGGTCGAGGTCGAAGTCGTCGATGTCGGCCATGTGTGCCCCTCCCACCAACCAGAACGACACTAACGCCGCAAGCGTTCAAATGCCCAGCGCTGCCACGACCCTGGAGGGCGACGGGCGACCAAGTTTGGTGGCGAGCCAGCGGCTGGTTTCAGCAAGTGTCGCCAAGTCCACGCAGGTCTCGATGCCGAGGCCTTCCAGCATCCACACCAGGTCCTCGGTAGCGAGGTTGCCGGTCGATGACTTGGCATACGGGCAGCCGCCAAGCCCGCCGGCGGAGGAGTCGAACTCGGTAATCCCGGCCTCCAGCCCGGCCAGAACGTTGGCAAGAGCCTGGCCATAGGTGTCATGCAGGTGGAGCGCGATCCGGCCTCGCGGCACTCCGGCTGCCACCACCCGGTCCAGCACGGCTGCAACCTGACCGGCGGTCGCGACGCCGATAGTGTCGCCAAGGCTGATGGTCGAGCAGCCCAGGTCAATGAGCCGGGCGGCGACGGCCGCCGGGCGCTCCGGCTCGACTCTCCCCTCCCATGGGTCACCAAAGCACATCGACACGTAACCGCGTACCGGAATCCCCCGGGCGCTGGCCGCCGCTACGACCGGTGCCGCCATATCGATCGCACCGTCGAGGGTCGTGCCCAGATTCTGTTTGGCGAAGCTCTCGGTAGCCGACACGAAGATCGCGAGCTCGTCAGCACCGGCCGCCATGGCTCGTTCGAACCCTCGCTGATTGGGCACAAGCACCGGGTAGCGGACGCCAGGCCGGCGTTGCAAGCGCGCCATCAACTGATCGGCATCGGCCAGCTGCGGAACCCAACGGGCAGAGACAAAGCTGCTCGCCTCGATGACGGTGAGGCCAGCCTCACCCAGGCGGTCGATGAACTCCAGTTTGATCTCTAGGGGCACCACCGTCTTCTCGGCCTGGAGTCCATCACGCGGCCCCACCTCGTAGACGGTGACATTGGTGGGTAAACCGGGGCGGGGATGAACTGCCGGCAGCAAGCCCATACCGGCGACTCTACGCGTGAGGACAGCTGCCTATCTTTGAAAGATGACCGAGTCCGCGATGCTGCCCCCAGGGGCACCAGGTGCAGGACTGGTTCCTGTTGCACCGGCTGCCTTGCTGCGCCGTCCGCGCTCGGCGCTGACCTGGGTCACCATGATCGTTCTCGGCCTGGGAGGCCTAGTCATTGCGATCTTGATCTTGTTGCTCGGCGGTCCAACCGGTGCCCTGATCGCCACCCTGTTGGCCGCCGTATCCTTCCCCCTCTTGATCTTCATCTGTTTTTGGCTCGATCGCTATGAACCCGAGCCCGCCAGCTACCGGCTCGCGGCACTCGGTTGGGGCGCCGTTGCAGCCGTGATGTTGAGCTTCATCGCCGAGAGCATCCTGTTCAGACTGGCCGGGACAACAGAGTTCGTTGCCGCGGCCTTGGGAGCACCTGTCGTAGAAGAGCTCGCGAAGGGTTTGTTCCTGGTCGCCATCGTCATCTTTCGTCGATCCGAGATAGACGGAGTGCTGGACGGGATTGTCTATGGCGCCCTAGTGGGGATCGGGTTCGCTTTCGTCGAGGACATCGTCTACTACCTTCAGTCTCTGCAAGCCGGCCAGCTCGGCATCACGTTTTTTCTTCGCGGGATTATGGGGCCCTTCGCGCACCCTCTCTTTACCGCTGCAGCCGGCATAGGCATTGGGCTAGCAGCCTCAACTCGTCGGCCGGGTGTACGGGTGATGGCACCAATTCTCGGTTTCTTGGCCGCCATTCTGATGCACGCGATTTGGAACGGCAGCGCTTTCTGGGGCGCAAACGGATTCTTGTTGGCCTACGGCGCGGTCATGCTGCCGCTGTTGGTGATGGTTTTGGCAGTGGCCATCTGGACTCGCTCCCGCGAGGGCACGATGCTCACCACGGCGCTACATCAGGTGGCGCAGATGGGCTGGATTCGACCAGACGAGATCCGCTGGATTGCCCGTCTCTCAGATCGCATGTCGGCACGCACGTACGCCAGACGCGTGGGCGGCAAGCCAACCGCAGCAGCGCTGCGCGCGTATCAGCAGACCATGATCGAGGTCGCCTTCCTTCACCATCGAGCGGTGAACGGAACCGCTCCGGCCGATCTCAACCACCGCATGAACCTGCTGCTACAACGCGCGGCATGGGTTCGGCCCTACGTCGTTTTTCCACCGCCACCTCGTCCAGGAATGTGGTCGCCCGCGGCCGTATCTGGACCCGGGGGCTACGACCGTCCGCGGTAGCCGATGATCGGGCGCTGGATCGGTCGGATGGGCCATCTGCGACGTGCGGGCCGCCGCACCAATGTGGCACTGCTCGCAGTTCTCCTGGCTGCGGCCGCGACCGGTGCGCTCGCCTTTGCCGCCGGTACGCCAATCCCTGCGAGGATCGCGACACTAACTCACGGTGTCTTCGGGCTTGCACTTGTCGTACTTGTCCCATGGAAGACGGTGATCGTCAGACGAGCCTTGGTTATGCGGACCACCAGCCTGATACTGCTTGCGCTGATCGCGATCTGCATCGCGTCCGGCCTGGTTCAGGTGTTCCTCGGGTACGGCGTGCTGTGGCGATTGACCCCTATGCAGATACACGTCGGGTCAGCCCTGCTGGCGGCGCCGCTGTTGATCTCGCATCTGCGGCGCCACCGCCGGCAACGTTTACACCGCACGGACCTGTCACGCCGCGTCCTGTTGCGCACCGGAGTGCTGGCGGCAGGAGCTGCCGCGACCTACGGGATGCTTGAGGGCATTGGACGCCTGCTTGAGTCCACCTCAGCGATCAGAATCGCAACTGGATCGCATCGGCTCGGTCCAGATGCGGTTCCGGCCACGATCTGGCTTTTCGACGAAGTTCCCGCCGTCCCGACAAATCATTACGTCGATGTTGCTGGTTCTGCGTTCACAGCGTCCGATCTCGCGGCGCGATCCACGACGGTCGCAGCTCGGCTCGACTGCACCAGCGGCTGGTACGCCGACGCTCAGTGGACAGCGGTCAACCTTGCTGATCTTCTTCCTGGCGATCAGCTGGCTGCGGCGGCAAGCATCGAAGTAATAAGCGTCACCGGCTACCGTCGACGGTTTCCGGCCGAGGAAGCCGGTTCACTTTGGCTCGCCACCGGCTTTCAGGGTGAGCCGTTGCGGGCCGGGCATGGGGCACCGGTACGTCTAGTAGCGCCCAATCGGCGAGGCTTCTGGTGGGTCAAGTGGGTCGATGCAGTGAAGCTCAGCGACGTACCGGCCTGGGGTCAGCCGCCTTTTCCTTTGTCGTAAAGGGATGCGTAGTATCAGCTGGCAGATTCCGAGAGTTCGCGCGGCACGGCGATTACGTCCACGAGGGCGCCGTTTCGCCATACCGTGATCTCCACCCGGCGACCGATGGCATCCTCGACCATCCGGCGTTGTAGCTCAGTGCTTGACCCAAGCGAGGTACCAGCGACAGCGACCAGGATGTCGCCAGGTCTCAATCCAGCGCTGTCTGCCGGGCTTCCAGCAATCACTTGCGCCACCCGGAGACCATCACGCCGACCCAGTTTTTTGACCAGTGCCGGTGGCAGCGGGGCTTGACTGCCGGCGATTCCTAGCCAGGCCCGGCGTACCCGGCCACTGGTCATCAAGGCGCTGATGATGCGCTGGGTTGTCTCGTTGATCGGCACGGCTAGGCCAACACCGATCCCAGCGACTGCAGTGTTGACTCCGATCATCCGGCCTCGGCTGTCGGCCAGCACACCCCCGCTGTTCCCGGGGTTCAGAGCTGCGTCAGTCTGGATCACCTCATCGACCACCCGGCCCTGTTTGGTCGGTAACGATCGGCCAAGCGCGGAGATGATACCCGCGGTGACACTTCCGGCCAGGCCGAGCGGGTTGCCGACGGCTACCACGAGTTGGCCCACCTGCAGTTTGGTGGCGTCGCCGAGTATCACTGGGTCGGGAACCTCGGCGCGGGCGCGTAGTACCGCGAGATCAGAGAATGCATCTCGGCCCACGACGTCCGCCGTTACCTCACTGCCATTGGAGAAGGCAGCCGAAACCGTACCTACTCCCTCGACCACATGAGCACTGGTTAACAGGAAGCCGTCTCCGGTTAACACGCTTGCACTTCCAGCGCCATCCCCGAACCTGGACCGGACCCGGAGGCTTGCCACACTTGGCAAGACTTGTTGGACCACATGAGTCACCGCCGCCGAGTAGGCATCCAGTGCCTCGCGGTCACGGTCATCAATCATGTTGTGGTAACGCGTACCGGCCAGAAGTGTTCCCCAATCGTCGGCGTACCTGCACTACCAAGTGCGGATACGCCGAACGTTTGAGGCTGATATCAGCTGCAGCCGCTGGTGGAGCCACAGCCTTCGCAGACGTAGCAGCTGCCACTGGGGCGCATCTTCGTGCCGCAGGTCAAGCAGAGCGGCGCGTCGATGCTGGTGCCGGTGATCTCTTCGAAGAGCTCTGCTGTGGTGTGCGCACTCGGTGGAGCGGGCTTCACACTGGCGCCATCCATCTCGTCGGTTCGCACCTCATCGCCTGGGTCATTCTTGAGCGATTCGGCTTCGGGGAGCTCCTCCTCGACCGGCAGGTAGGAGCCGGTCTCGACCTGTCGGGCCCGTTCAGTGGCTGTGTAGATGCCGAGCTCTGCACGCTCCTCGAAGGACAGATAGTCCAGGGCCAACCGCCGGAAGATGTAGTCCATGATCGACTGCGCCATCCGGATGTCGGGATCGTCGGTCAGACCGGCGGGCTCGAACTTCAGGTTGGTGAACTTCTGGACAAAGGTTTCCAGCGGAACCCCGTATTGCAGACCGATGGATACCGCGATCGAGAACGCATCCATCACGCCCGCCAGGGTGGAGCCCTGTTTGCCGAGCTTGAGGAAGACCTCGCCCAGGCCGTCGTCAGGATAAGACCCCGAGGTCATATAGCCCTCGGCACCGCCCACAGAGAAGGACGTGGTACGACTCGGCCGCGACTTGGGAAGCCGCTTGCGGGTCGGTCGGTAAACCACCTTCTCCACGACCTCAGCTTCGGTTGACTTCTTCTGCTCCGCCTTGCCAGCCTTGCCGTCGCTGAGCGGCTGACCGACTTTGCAGTTGTCACGGTAGACCGCTAGCGCCTTGAGGCCTAGCTTCCAGCCCTGTAGGTAGACGTCAGCAATGTCCTCGACGGTGGCGGTTTCCGGCAAGTTCACCGTCTTGGAGATGGCTCCAGACAGGAAGGGCTGAACAGCCGCCATCATCCGGACATGGCCCATTGGCTTGATCGCGCGTTGCCCCATCGCAGTGTCGAAGACCTCGTAGTGCTCCGGCCGCAAGCCAGGGGCGTCTATGACATGACCATGCTGGGCGATGTACTCGATGATCGCTTCGGCCGTCTCGTCGGCATAGCCAAGTTTCTTCAGCGCTCTCGGGATGGTCTGGTTGACGATCTGCAGCGATCCGCCGCCTACCAACTTCTTGAACTTAACGAGCGAAAAGTCTGGCTCGATACCGGTGGTGTCGCAGTCCATCATGAAGCCGATCGTGCCGGTGGGCGCCAGCACTGAGGCTTGCGCATTGCGGTAGCCATCGGCCTCGCCAATCTTGATCACGCCATCCCACGCGGCCATAGCCCGCTTGCGAATGTCGGCGTCCATCGTGTTAATGGTGCGCAGCGCATCATTGGCCGCTTGGTGCTTCCGCATGACCCGCTTGTGGGCGTCGGCATTGCGGGCATATCCGACATACGGTCCGACAATGCCGGCGAGCTCCGCCGACCGACGGTAAGAGACGCCAGTCATCAGTGACGTAATCGCCGCGGCCAACGTCCGACCGCCCTCGGAGTCGTAACCATGGCCGGTAGCCATCAACAACGCACCCAAGTTGGCGTAACCAATCCCAAGCTGCCGGTAGTCACGAGTCGTCTGACCGATTGCCTCAGTCGGGAAGTCCGCGAAGCAGATCGAGATGTCCATCGCGGTGATGATCAGCTCCACCGCCCGCTCGAAGGCTTCGGCATCGAAGGTGTCGTCCTCGCGCAAGAACTTGAGCAAGTTGAGACTCGCCAGATTGCACGAGCTGTTGTCCAGGCTCATGTACTCGGAGCAGGGATTAGATGCAGTGATCCGACCGGTCTCAGGATTGGTGTGCCAATCATTGATTGTGTCGTCGTACTGGATGCCAGGATCTGCGCACTCCCAAGCGGCTCTGGCCATCTTGTTGAACAGTTCACGGGCGTTCACCGTCTCGAGAACGCGACCGTCCGTGCGGGCACGTAATGCGAAGTCGCCGCCGTCCTCAACGGCTCGCATGAACTCATCGGTCACGCGTACCGAGTTATTAGCGTTCTGGTACTGCACAGACGTGATGTCGCGACCGCCCAAATCCATATCGAAGCCCGCATCACGGAGCGCGCGGATCTTGTCCTCTTCGCGCGCCTTGGTCTCGATGAATTCCTCGACGTCGGGATGATCCACGTCGAGAACGACCATCTTGGCGGCCCGGCGGGTCGCACCTCCAGACTTAATGGTTCCGGCGCTCGCATCAGCGCCCCGCATGAACGAGACAGGACCTGAAGCAGTACCACCCGAGCTCAAGAGCTCCTTGGACGAACGAATCCGAGAGAGGTTCAGGCCAGCACCAGAGCCGCCCTTGAAGATGAACCCTTCCTCGCGGTACCAGTTCAAGATCGAGTCCATCGAGTCATCTACCGACAAGATGAAACACGCTGATACCTGCTGCGGCGAGGCGGTCCCGACGTTGAACCAGACAGGGGAATTGAACGAGAAGTACTGGTGCAGCAGCATCCAGGTCAGCTCGTGCTCAAACACCTCCGCTGACTGGGGATCGGCAAAGTAGCCGTAGTCCTCCCCTGCCTTGCAGTAGGTCTTCACCACGCGGTCGATGAGCTGCCGGAGACTCTGCTCACGAACAGACGTGCCGAGTGCCCCGCGGAAGTACTTAGTCGTGACAATGGTTGAGGCGTTGACGCTCCAGAAGTCGGGGAATTCAACGCCTTTCTGCTCAAAGACCACCTCGCCGGTCTTCCAGTTGGTTTGCACCACATCACGGCGTTCCCAAGTCACCTCGTCATATGGGTGCACGCCGGAGGTAAAGACTCGTTCAATGAGGAGTCCCGGGCGCACCTGCGGCGCATTTTGGTTTTCCGATCGCCCATTCGTCGAACGGGTGGTTTCGGTCATTTCTGCCTTTCTAGTCCAACCGGCGCGTCATCGCACCGACGATTGAAGGTGACTGGGAATCTGGCTCTGACAAGGCCCGAAGCAAGCAGCGTTAGGGCGGCTCAGGACGGTTCGTAGTGTGCTGGCGCCCTGGCGTCAGCCTGTGCGGGACGAAGTTGCTTATCTTGTGGTCTGCCGCACGATCAGGAATAAGCGGCTCGATCCCGGTCGGCTCCTGCTCAACGCGAAGCAGGGCAATCTCGGCCTCAAAGTCGTCTACCGATCGGAACTGACGATAGACGCTCGCGAAGCGCAGGTAGGCAACCTGATCAAGTTCGCGTAGCGGTCCCAGGATAGCGACGCCGACTTCGTCGGCCGGTATCTCCGGTTGACCCAACGCCCGCAGCGAGTCTTCGACGAGCTGCCCTAAGCGGGCGAGCTGGTCCTCAGTGACTGGCCGTCCCTTGCAAGCCTTGCGAACCCCATTGATCACCTTGTCGCGGTTGAACGGCTCGACGACCCCGCTTCGTTTCACAACAACGAGCTGCATCTGCTCGATGGTGGTGAACCGGCGGTCGCAGGCTGGGCATTGACGGCGGCGGCGAATGCTGGAGCCGTCATCTGTGGTGCGTGAGTCGAGCACCTTGGAGTCGGTGTTGCGACAGTACGGGCAGTGCATTGCCGACTCCTCTCTGTGATCCAACTTCTGTGATCGAACTGCAGGCTTGCTGGGGATGGATCTGGGGATCAATCTGTGGTTTGTGACGGAATCTTGTGGACCGTCCTGTGAACTCCTGCGAGTAGCAAACCACAACTTGTGGATGAACAACATTGTTGTAACTACTAGATATAGATACCGTACGTCTTAAGACCATTCTCTGCAAGAGCACTGACACTTTTGCTTCGCGGCGTGGCGCGGGCATCACGATTAGCACAGCGGCCTGAATGAAAGGGCCGCTGAACAAGGGGCGCGACGGTCAGAGCAGATTACGCGCGAGTGTGTAGACCACCGCGACCAGCAGTCCAGCGGCTAACCAGTGGTAGGGGCGTACCCGGCGCAGTTGTTCGGCAAGCCGTCGCGGTAGGCGGATAACCGGTCCGCCAGCCGCCTCGAGAGCCCATAGCGCACCGAGTACGCCGACAATGAGCAGACCAATCAGCGCGAGCGGATTGAATGCGAACGCTGCACCCACGTCTCCATGGAGCAGCGCATCACCCATCCGAGTCCCGCCGCAGAGCGGGCAGTTCCAACCCGTAACCGCACGAAACGGACAAGGCAATCCAAAGCCAGTTGTCGCGTACGCCGCACTCAGTGCCAGTCCGCCGGCCAAGAATGCAGCGACGTATCCGGCAGCGCGCTTGGCTCGGAATGGTCGGGCGTCGGTGGAAACCGCCACCTTTACATTGTGCCCGGCAGAGGACATTGTGCCCGGCAGGGCGTGGTCTGATTGCCTCATGACCGACCAGTACGGCAGTCAGTGGCCGGAGGCATCGACGCCGAGTGCCCAGCCGTCCTTCCGCCAAGAACCAGTGGGCCTCGACTATTCGACTCCACCCGCGTACCTGGTGCCACCGTCAGAAAGCGCTGATGTCAACTGGGGGAAACGCGTCCGTGCCCGGCTGATCGACCAGCTTCCGACCTATCTTGGCTTGATCATCTTCTGCGTCGGATACCTGATCTTGATCATCCGGCTGGCACAAGGCGGTGGATCCACTTCCCAAGTCGAAGGAGCGGCTGTCACGATGATCGTCGGTCTCAGTGTGATGGTCGCCAGCCTGGCATGGATGGCCTACAACCGTTGGTTCACCGCAGGCCGGACCGGACAGTCTTTGGGAAAGCGCATGACCAAGATCAGACTGATCGGCGTCGAGACCAGGGCGCCGATTGGCGCGAGAAATGCGTTCATCCGCGATCTAGTCCACATTCTTGACGCTTTGACCGTAGTGGGCTATCTGTGGCCTTTGTGGGATGAAAAGAGACAGACCTTCGCCGATCAGATCATGAAAACCGTCGTGATCAGCGAAACGGTCGCCACCAGTCCTTGAGCTTGCATCAAGGTACCTCGACGAAGGGAGCGGAAGATGCCATTGTTGCGAGGCCGGCGCGGCGAAGCAGAGGCAACGAGATACCGGATGCAGGAGAAACTCTTCGCAATCGGTGACGACTTCTGGATTGAGAACCAGGGCGGCGAGCGGGCGTTCAAGGTCAACGGAAAGGCGCTTCGCGTCCGTGACACGCTCGTTCTCGAGTCGCCGAGGGGCGAGGAGTTGTATTCCATCCAGCAGAAGATGCTCCACATCCGAGACACGATGGACATCGAGCGCGGTGGGCGGAAGGTTGCCACCGTCAAGAAGGCGCTCGTGACCCCGCTCCGCGACCGTTTCTCGATCGACGTCGATGGCGGTGACGATATGGAGGCGAAGGGCAACATCGTCGACCACGAGTACAAGATCGAGCGGGACGGCGACGAGGTCGCTAAAGTTTCGCGTCGATGGTTCCGGGTGCGTGACACCTACGGCATCGAGATCAAGCCGGGGCAAGACGATGCACTTGTCCTGGCCACTGTCGTGTGCATCGACCAGATGACTCAAGACATCAGGTGATGCGACGCTGCCTCGGCAGCTGAATGTTCAGTGCTGAACCTGCTGTGAGGTGTGCAAGCCAGCGTCGGCACTTGTGACACGCATGGCGGTCAAGCCGATGACGACAAGAGCAACCGTCATGATCACGGCCGCAATCACCATGATCACTGCAATGCCTCGCTCCGTGAGCTGCCAGCTTGCCGGAACTTCGGCTGCCAGAGCGTTGGCGGGCGGCGGCGTGGCCGCTGGGTGACGCCCCACTCTCGACTGGCAGTCCGTCGTGCGCACGTCTGCTGTCTGAGTAAAGAAGACCGGCGCTGTGCTCATCTCGCTGTGCTCATCTCGCTGTGCTCATCTCCATAACCCCTCATGGAAGCTCGAACTAATGTTCGATAGAACGTACGTTTGATTTGTATCGCATCTTTGGCACGCCGCCAAGCTCATTCGCACGAGTATTCGAAGCGTGTCGTGCAAAAAGCGGACCACTGGGGTCTGACAGTTTTGGAAGTCCAGTCGACAGCGCGGCAAAAGATCTTCAACACGCTCGAACAGATGTTTGAATGTGTTAGCAGATTTCTCTATCGTCTGCCATATGGCACACAGCGACTCGGAGTCCCATCCCAAATCTCCTGGGCCCAAATTTCCTGAGCCCAGCAAGCGGCGCGGACGCCCCCGAGCGAGCGAGGTAGCGGCTCAGCTCGGCGAGAGCGCATCTCTTGCCGCGTTCCCCGATGGCCCCACAGACGCCGACGGGCTGACACTTCGACAGCGCCGCATCCTGGAAGTGATCAAGGACACCGTCGAAAGGCGCGGCTATCCGCCGAGTATCCGGGAGATGGGCGATGCTGTGGGCCTGGCGTCCTCATCGAGCGTCGCGCACCAGCTCAAGATGCTGGAAGCGAAAGGCTTTCTACGCCGCGACCCAAATCGCCCGCGCGCGCTGGAAGTGCTGCTTCCAGGTGAGCCTCGCGCCGTCAGCCGCCAGCTTTCGCTCTCCGACCGAACAAGCAGCGTAGACGAGACCGGCGTTGGCGATGCCTTCCCCGAGCCGGTGCATGTGCCGGTGCTGGGCCGCATCGCGGCCGGTGGTCCGATTCTCGCCGAGGAGAGTATCGAGGATGTCTTCGCGCTACCGCGGCAGCTGGTCGGCGAAGGCAGGATGTTCCTGCTTGCCGTGCGCGGCGATTCGATGATCGAAGCTGCCATCTGCGATGGCGACTGGGTTGTCGTCCGACAGCAGCCGACGGCGAATAACGGCGACATTGTCGCGGCCCTACTCGACGACGAAGCGACTGTGAAGACGTTCAAACGAACTGAAGGCCAGGTGTGGCTGATCCCACACAATCCCGCGTACGACCCGATTGATGGGAATCACGCCACGATTCTGGGCAAGGTAGTAGCAGTCCTCCGCCGAATGTGAACCTCACCTGCCACCCAGCTGTGGTGCTACAGCATGCTCGGTTCGGAGGTCGCCATCTCGGTCATGAAGCGGGCGACCGCGCGTAGCTTGTTCGAGACATCAAGGGCTGCGACTTTGTACGCCTCCGACAACGTCGGGTAGTTCAAGACTGTGTCGACCAGATAGTCGACGGTTCCGCCACACCCCATGATGGCTTGACCAATGTGAATCAGCTCGGTCGCGTTGGTGCCGAAGACGTGCACCCCGAGGATCTCCCGAGTGTCGGCGTGCACGATCAACTTCAACATGCCGTACGGATCACCCACAATCTGGCCACGGGCCAGCTCCCGATAGCGGGAAATCCCGACCTCGAAGGGAATCGCCTCACGGGTCAGCTCTCCTTCGGTCTTCCCGCAGAAGGAGATCTCCGGAATGGTGTAGATACCGATCGGCTGTAGACCATGCAGCTCATTTGCGGGCTCATTGAACGCATGCGCAGCTGCCAAGCGGCCCTGGTCCATCGAGGTAGCAGCCAAGGCCGGGAAGCCGATCACGTCCCCAACCGCGTAGATGTGCGGCACCTCGGTCTGATAGTTGTCGTTGACCACGAGCCGCCCTCGATTGTCGGGCTCGAGCCCGGCAAGGTCGAGCCTCAAGCTTGCCGTGTTGCCTTGCCGCCCTGCCGAATGCATGACGACCTCAGCAGCGATCTTCTTGCCAGAGGCGAGCGTGGTGATCGTGCCACGTCCGGAGCTCTCAACCGATGAGACCTCTTCGCCGAAACGGAAGGACATGGTGTGGTCACGCAGGTGGAACTTCAACGATTCGACGATCTCCGGATCGCAGAAGTCGAGCATGTTGGGACGCTTCTCTACCAGCGTCACGCGGGTGCCGAGGGCAGCGAACATTGAGGCATACTCCACACCGATAACGCCTGCCCCGACCACCACCAAGGAGCCCGGCACGGTGTCCAAGGTCAGGATTTGGTCGGAATCCAGCACGCGCATTCCGTCGAATTCGACATGTGGCGGCCGAGCCGGCACAGTCCCTGTCGCGACAATGACGTAGTTCGCGGTGAGCGTGCGAAGTGCTCCAACGCCTTCAATTTCGACCGTAAGTGTGTGCGGATCGAGGAAACTGGCAAATCCGGGGATCAATTCGATGTGATTACGCAGCAGCTGGGAACGGATGACCTCGGTCTCACGACCGACTACGTGCTGCAGCCGGGCCAGCAAATCGGAGATTGTGATGTCTTCCTTGACCCGGTAGCTAGCTCCATAAAGATCACGAAGCTGCATGCCGGTCAAATATAGGACTGCTTCCCGCAAGGTTTTGGACGGAATCGTGCCAGTGTTGACGCAGACGCCCCCGACCATCGACTTGCTGTCGACAATGCACACTCTGTGGCCGAGCTTGGCCGCCATGATCGCTGCCTTCTGGCCGCCAGGACCCGAACCGATGACCGCCAGGTCGAAATCGTACGTGTGCTCCATAGCGCAAGCGTGCCAGAGGAAGGACACCTCCGCCAGGTGTGGATCAGCTGCTCCTCGGCCCATCGGAGGCTGCACCACACTTCGATGATCAAGATTGGCTGGACAAGCGGCGTAAGGCTTGGATCGCCACCTGCCGGTCAGTCGTCTGCCACATATCCGGCATAGAGGCCTTGAGATAGGCCCCGTAGCGCGCAGTAACGAGTCGTGGATCCAGTACGGCGACCACTCCCCTGTCAGTCATGCGACGAATCAGCCGGCCGGAGCCCTGCGCAAGCAGCAGTGCGGCATGGCTTGCGGCGATCTTCATGAATCCATTACCGCCGGCTTCGGTGACAGCACGCTGGCGCGCCACCGTCAAGGGCTCATCAGGTCGAGGAAACGGGATCCGATCAATGATCACCAGCTGACATGTTGCACCCGGCACGTCGACTCCTTGCCATAACGACAACGTGCCGAATAGAGTTGCGCGCTCCTCCGCTATGAATCGCCTGGTCAGTTCGGGCAGCTGTGCATCGCCCTGGCACAAGATCGTCAAGTTTGGGAGCCGCTTGCGGGTGTAAACGGCCGCGACTTCGGCAGCTCTGCGGGACGAAAACAACCCAAGCGCACGGCCGTCGGAGGCCTCCACCAGCTCAGCGATCTCGGCTAGGGAGGCTTCAGACAGACCGTCTCGACCCGGCGCCGGCAACGATCGTGCGACGTACAAGATCCCCTGCCGCCGATACTCAAAGGGCGACCCAACATCCAAGCCGCGCCATGGAAGCCCTCGATTTTCAAGATCAGTTTCAGCCGTCTCACGCGGCCGATGATCATTGGTTCTCGGAAGGGAATCCAGGCGCTCCTCGATCTTCAGTCCAACACTGGTTGCAATAGGCGTGAAGTCGCCGCCAAGCTTGAGCGTCGCCGATGTCAGCACTGTGGTGTGTTCGGCAAAGATGCGGCTCCGCATCAATCCCGCCACCGAGAGTGGAGAAACTCGCGCCTCGCGGCCAAAGCGCTCCCGATCGGCTATCCACACCACATCGTGGCTGTCGAGTGCAGCCATGCGCTCGGCGATGTCGAACAGCTCCTTGACTGCGGCAGCGGCCTGCCGTCTGTCGGGAGTTTGGTTGTCCCCCCTGGTCAGCGCGCTGACCACAGCGCGGGATGCGTCGCGCACCCCAGCACATGCCGCGACGAACCCGCCGTCTGGATCCTCGACGCGCTCTAGAGCCGCGCTATCCAACGCCTTGCGCAATGACGTAGCCGACTCCAGCAAGTCCTCTGCAGGCTCATCCTCCAGATAGCTGAGGGCTCGGCGGGCGACACGTTCAACCATTTGCGGGCTGAGTTCCGCTGAAGCGGCACCAGTCACCCGCGAAACCAGCTCATGCGCCTCGTCAATGATCACCGCACTGTGCTCCGGAAGCGCCGTCCCGCCATGCATAGCGTTGATCGCCAGCAGTGCATGGTTGGTGACCACCAGATCAGCCGCCCGGGCAGCATCCCGTGAATGCTCAACGAAGCATTCTGCGCCGTAAGGACAGCGCTGCACACCTAAGCATTCCCGCACCGGGATGGACACTTGGGCCCAGGCTCGTTCGGTATGGGCTGGTGCGTCATCACGGTCGGCTATGCCGTGATGCTCGGCCTGGTCCTCAGCCCAGGTACGCAGTGCCAGAACTTCGGCACCCAAGGCGGACTCCGGCGTTGCTTGCGGCGTTGATCTCAGGGTCTCGATCAGCTCGCCCGCCGGAATGAGCGTCTCCTGATCAGCGGCGGTTCCTTCCCGCAGTCGCAGCATGCAGACGTAGTTAGTGCGACCTTTAAGGATTGCGTGCTGTGGCCGCTGCCCGGTCACCGCCTCCACAGCATCGATCGCCGCAGGAATGTCGTTGTTCGCCAGCTGGGCCTGCAGGGCCAGCGTTGCGGTAGCAACGACGATCCGCTCGCCTGGATGCCGGATCAACCAGAGCAGCGCCGGAGCCAAGTAACCCAGCGACTTGCCGGTCCCAGTGCCAGCCTGCACCAGGAGATGCCGACCGGATTCGAGGCTCTCGGCGATGGCATCGGCCATCTCGACCTGACCGGGACGGTCGGTGCCACCAATTGCCTTGACCGCCGCCGTCAGTACATCGCGGTGACCAACTTCCAGGGCGGAAGATTTAGTCACAGCGCTCATCGCAGAACTGTAACCACGGCCGCGGCGGCCAGCCAGTAACGTTCAGTCGCGCCGCACTGTTTCAGTGTTCACCAGTTCGTAGGGCGCCAGCTCAGCCGCCAGCGCCGGACTCACTCGGGCCGCAACCAGAGTGCCGTCGGGAAGATGTTCGGTAGTCAGGAACTCTCCGGTCTGGTGAATCCGGTTGACCAGATCTCCGCGCTCATATGGGACAAGCGCCCGGATCTGTATTTCCGGCCGAGGCAGCATCGACTCGATCGTCGCCCGTAGCTTTTCGATTCCTTCCCCGGTACGTGCCGAAGCGAACACTGCTTCGGGATAGGTGTTACGCAGCATGCGTAACGTTTCGGCAGCGGCGCGGTCGATCTTATTGATCACAATCAGCTCAGGAATCTCAGCCGCCCCGATGTCGGCCAGCACCGCTCGGACGGCATTAATCTGACCAATCGGGTCGGGATCCGCGCCATCGACCACATGCACCAGTAGATCTGCATATGTCGCCTCCTCTAACGTGGAGGCAAACGCTTCGACGAGGTCATGCGGCAGGTGACGCACGAAGCCCACGGTGTCGGTGAGCGTATAGACCCTGCCGTCGGTAGCTGCCGCCCGGCGCGTCGTCGGATCCAGTGTCGCAAACAGTGTGTCGTCGACCAGCACGCCAGCTCCCGTGAGCCGGTTGAGCATGCTGGATTTGCCGGCGTTGGTATATCCGACGATGGCGACCGACGGCACCTGATGACGACGCCGTTCCGCTCGCTTCGTCTCCCGGGTCGTGTCCATCTCACGAAGGGCGGTCCGTAGCTTTGCAATGCGGCTATTGATGCGACGCCGGTCGGTCTCGAGCTTGGTCTCGCCGGGTCCCCGGCCACCGATGCCGATGCCGCCGCTCGCTCGACCGCCAACCTGCCTGGAGAGATTGCCGCCCCACCCGCGTAGCCGCTGCTTGAGATACTGCAGCTGGGCTAGCTCAACTTGGGCCTTGCCCTCGACGCTCTTGGCGTGAGCGGCGAAGATGTCCAGGATCAAGGCAGTCCGGTCAATCACCTTGATCCCAACCCGATCCTCCAAATTGCGGAGCTGCGCCAGCGTCAGCTCGCCATCACAGATGACTGTGTCTGCCCCAGTCGCGACCACCACATCGCGCAACTCAGCGACCTTGCCACGGCCAATGTAGGTCGCAGGGTCGGGCCTGTCCCGGCGCTGGATCAGGCCTTCTAGGACTTGTGACCCAGCCGTTTCGGCCAGCAGTTTGAGCTCGGCGATGGAATTCTCCGCACTTACCGCGGTACCGGTGGTCCACACGCTGACCAAGACCACGCGCTCAAGGAGCAACTGGCGGTACTCGACCTCAGTGATGTCGGCCAGCTCGGTGGACATCCCGGCAACCCGACGCAGCGAGAGCCGATCTTCGAGGTCCTGCCGATCTTCGTCGTAGTTGGCTGTACCGGATGAGATTGGGCCGGATGAGATTGGGTCGGTTGACCTTGGTTCGAGCCGCTCAACGAGCAGCTCGTCATCTGATGGGGACTGAAACTCTGAGTCTCGTTGTGGAAGTGTCATCGCCAAACCAGAATCTCACGGCAAGACAACTGGCGACGACATCTTTTGTTCGTGCGCCTTACTGCGGCTAGCCCACATTTGATCTTCGCAGACTCAGAAGAGCGTGTAGCCACCATCGATGACCACGACTTCACCGGTCATGAACGAGGAGGCATCGGAAGCAAGATAGACCACGCTTGGGCCGAGCTCCGACGGCATGGCGTAGCGCCGCATGGGCGCGTCGTCGATCCAGTAACGCTTGAACTCGGGTTGGTCGACCGGGGCCATCTCCGTCTTGATGTAGCCCGGTGCCAGAGCGTTGACCCGTACGCCGTACGGTGCCCATTCGGCAGCCAGCGAACGGGTGAGTTGGTGGACAGCAGCCTTCGATGCGTTGTACGCCGGCTGCCACTGCGGGCGGTTGACGATGTTGGCCGAGATCGAGCCGATGTTGATAATCGCACCATCGCGCTGCGCCACCATCTGCCGACCGAACTCTTGAGAGCAGTTCCAGACGCCATTGACGTTGACATCCATGACGAACCGCCATTCTTCGCCCGTCACCTCCAATGACGGCCGATGGATACAGGTGCCGGCATTGTTGACCAACACATCCACTTGACCGAGGCGATCTATTACCTCCCCGACAGCGCGGCGTACCTGACCAGCCTCGGTGACATCTGCGGTCACCGCGATGGCGGTTACGCCGAGGCTTTCCAGCTCGCCTACCGTCTCAGCTGCGCCGCCGGTGTCTCGAACGAGCAGCACGACGTCGCTACCAGCTTCAGCAAGAGCTGTGACAAGTGCGCGACCGATGCCGCGATTAGCTCCGGTCACTACGGAGACCTTTCCGGACAGCGAGAACGCATCGAGGACAGACATTGGGGCTCCTGTTTGCTAGGCCGGCCGGGAGGCACCCGACGCGGCGAAGGTGGTCATGTGAGGTTGAGCCTCAAGGGCGGCGCGGTCGGGCACGACGAGTTCGCCGTGCGCGACGAGAACTGCGGGCCCGGTCAGATAGGCCTCGTCTTCGCTGAGCTCGACCTCAACGCTGCCGCCGGGCACGTCGACGCGATATGTCACCGGCAATGAGGTCTGATCCTGATCGAGAGCCTGAGCCGCGGCCGCGGCGGCCACGGTGCCGGTACCGCAGGAACACGTTTCGCCGACCCCTCGTTCGTACACGCGCATGGCAATGTGACGGGGGCCAAGCTGGCGTACGAATTCCAGGTTGACGCCCTGCGGGAACTCTTCCACTGGCTCGCAGCGAGGAGCGAGATAAAGCGGCAGCCCATCAAGGTCTTCCAGAAAGCTCACAGCATGCGGGTTGCCCACGTCCGCCGTCACCGCCTTGAATTCGGCTCCGTCGGCGGTGGTGACAACAACCCAGCGATTTCGGAACGTAACCCGGCCCATGGAGACCCGAATCCTGCCATCTGGCAGCACTGTCGCCACTCTGAGCCCATTGCGCGTAGCGATCTTGACGATTGGTCCACTGGCGAGATCTTGCTCAAGCAGAAAACGCACGAAGACCCGGATGCCGTTTCCGCACATTTCAGCGATCGATCCGTCGGCGTTGCGATAGTCCATGAACCACAAAGCACCGTCGCCATCCCAACTGTCCACGTGCTTGGCCAGAACGGCCCGTAGCAGTCCATCGGCACCGATCCCAGCCCGGCGGTCGCAGATGAAGCGCACCTCGATAGGACCCAGGTCGAGCATCGACTCCCGATCGAGGATGACGATGAAGTCGTTCTGGGTGCCGTGCCCTTTAGTGAACGACCACCTTCGCATGGGGCTCAGTCTTCCACCGCCAGCGCTTGGGCGGCCGAGGCGAGATCAGGATGGTCATAGGCCAGCCAGCGGATCCGAACGTCCTTACGGAACCAGGAGTCCTGCCGGCGAGCGAACTTGCGCGTTGCGCTGATCGTGAGTTCCCGTGCCTGCGCCTCGGTGATCTCCCCACCAAGAAAGCGCAGCACCTGCCGATAACCAAGCGCGCGGGAGGCGGTGAGCCCTTCTGGAAGGCCCGCTGCGGTAAGCCGCCGGACTTCGTCGACGAAGCCCGCAGCCCACATGGCGTCCACGCGCGCTGCAATCCGAGCGTCGAGGGTCGCCCGGTTGATGGCAAGGCCGATCTGCACCACGTCCGCCAGCCGGTAGCGGTGCTCCGGCAAGGTCGCCGAGAATGGGCGCCCGGTCAGTTCGATGACCTCCAAGGCACGAACGACTCGCCGCGTATTGCCCGGCAGAATCCGGCTGGCAGCCATCGGATCGGCATCGCTCAACCGTCGGTACAGCCGTCCAGCGCCCTGCCTCGCCAGTTCGTTCTCGAGCCGCGCCCGGAGTTCCGGGTCTGTTCCGGGAAAGTCGAAATCATCGATGATGGCTCGGACGTACAAAGCGGATCCACCAACCACAATCGGGACGACATTCCGCGCCTGGCAGTCTGCAATTGCGGCTCGAGCCAGGTGCTGAAACTCGGCTACCGTCATGGTCTGCGTCACGTCCAACAGGTCGATCATGTGGTGCCGGATCTGGGCCCGCTGGCTTTCCGAGGGCTTGGCGGTGCCGATGTCCATGCCCCGATACACCAGCATCGAATCCGCGTTGACGATCTCCGCTGGTTGTCCTTCAGCGCCGTAGCGCCGGACCAGTGCTGCAGCCAGGCTGGACTTGCCGGCCGCGGTCGGGCCTACGAGCACCACAATCACCTCCACAGTGTGGCTCAGCAGACATACCGTGCTGGCCGGGAATCGACATTCTTCGGAACCTGCAGTAGAAAGAAAGTTGGCCAAATTTCTCGGAGAGGTGGACGGTGATGGGCATCTTCGACAAGGCGAAGGACGCGATGGGCGGGCAGCAGGACAAGGTCGATGCCGGCGTCAAGAAGGCCGGTGACATGGTCGACGAGCGGACCGACAGCAAGTACGCCGAACAGGTAGACCAGGGCCAGGACATGGCCAGGGACAAGCTTGGCGACATGACAGGTGAGCAGCAGCCGGAGCAGCCTGCCTGATTGCTCAGTTTCGCTGCAGCTACAGCCCCGCTGAATTAGCCGCCTGCGATTGGCGGTGCGGTCGGGTCGGCTGACTCTCGCCGCTGCTCTCGCTGCACGTACTCCTCAATAGCCTCCACGTTGTTCTGGGATCGCCGCACCACGGCGACGAGATCACTCATCGTGGCGACTTCCTCGACCTGCTCCTTGATGAACCACTGCATGAATTGGTCTGAGGCGAAGTCGTTCTCTTCGCGTGCCGTCTTGGTCAGCTCGTTGATCAGCGTGGTAACCCGACGTTCTTGCTCGAGCGCAAGCTCGACCGGTGCCACGACGTCTCCGAAATCGACCTGGGGAGCGCCTACTCCGGGAACGACGACCGGAGCATCCTGATCAATGAGGTATTTGATCATCATCATCGCGTGGTCGCGCTCCTCGAGCGCCTGTGCGTAGAAGAAGCTGGCCATTTGCGGCATGGTGAGTGCGTCGTAGTAGACCGCACATGCCACGTACTGCTGATGCGCGGCAAACTCGTGCCCGATCTGGACGTTCAGCTGCTCGACAAATCTCATCGCGGGCATGTACAGCTCCTTCAGGCAATACCAATGGCGCCCTTTCGCCAATGCTCCGGGCACATCGAGTTGGTCAGTGGGAAATGCAGCTTTCGGCGGGCTGCACGATAGCAGGGACACCGACAGTCGGCATGCCCAGATTGACCGCCGACCGAGCTCGGGCATCAGATGCTGATCGGCTTGCCTCCCAAGCGTCGCCGCCAGGAGTCCGCCGCAGGGCCCCAAGTCCGGAATCAGCATTGAGATAATGCGGCGCGGCGTAGGTAACGATCACCTCGGCAATATCACCGGGCCGGGGTCGCTCCGCCGGACCCTCAGGCACCGAGACGTGCACGAGCCGGTTGTCACGCGCTCTACCTGACATCCGATGAGTAACTGAATCCTTGCGGCCCTCACCGTCGGCAAACATCACCTCAACTTGGCGGCCGACCTGCCTGAGGTTCTCCGCCATGGCGATCTCGCCGACCAGCTCCACGAGGCGGTCATAACGCTCCTGGACGACTTCCTTTGGGACCTGACTCTCCATCGTCGCGGCGGGCGTCCCGGGGCGAATGGAGTACTGGAAGGTGAACGCGGATGCGAATCGCGCAGCAGTTACGACGTCAAGGGTGGCTTGGAAGTCGTGTTCGGTCTCTCCTGGAAAGCCGACGATGATGTCGGTCGTAATCGCGGCCTCGGGCATCGCGGTGCGGACCTTGTCGATAATGCCGAGATACCGCTCGCTGCGATACGACCGACGCATCGCCCGCAGCACCGGATCCGATCCAGACTGCAGAGGCATATGCAGCTGGGGCATCACGTTTGGTGTCTCGGCCATTGCCGCGATCACGTCATCGGTGAAGTCCTTCGGATGCGGGGAGGTGAAGCGAACCCGTTCTAGGCCGTCAACTTCACCGCACGCCCGAAGCAGTTTCGCGAAAGCACCACGGTCACCGAATTCCACACCGTAGGAGTTGACGTTCTGGCCGAGCAGTGTCACCTCCTGAACTCCTTCGGCCACCAATGCCTTGATCTCAGCCAGGATGTCGCCTGGTCTGCGATCGGTCTCTCGGCCGCGTAGCGACGGGACTATGCAAAAGGTGCAGGTGTTGTTGCACCCGACGCTGATCGACACCCAGGCCGCGTACGCCGAATCCCGCCGGGTCGGCAGATTGGACGGGAAGGTTTCCAATGCTTCCTTGATCTCAACCTGCGCCTCGTGCTGGATTCGGGCGCGTTCCAGCAGCACCGGCAGCGAGCCGATGTTGTGGGTGCCAAATATGACATCTACCCACGGCGCCCGGTTCAGGATGGTGTCTTTGTCCTTCTGCGCAAGGCAGCCGCCGACGGCTATCTGCATGCCTGGTCTCGCCTTCTTGGCAGGCAGCAAGTTGCCCAGGCTTCCATAGAGCCGGTTGTCGGCGTTTTCCCGTACCGCGCAGGTGTTGAAGACCACGACGTCAGGAAGCCCATCTTCGGCGGACCGTCGGTAACCCGCTTCCTCGAGCAATCCGGCGAGCCGTTCGGAATCGTGCACGTTCATCTGGCACCCATAGGTGCGGATCTGGTACGTGCGCGACAGCGTGCCTGCTGGCGCGTTGGTCATCGTCGACATAGCAGACCCAGGTTAATGCGGGCAGGCGGTACTGCCGATAGAGTGCCAGTTCGTGAGTGTGGCGCCGACCGGCGAGCAGTACGAGATTGTTTCCGGAACCCATCGCGCCGTTGTTACTGAGGTGGGTGCGACGCTTCGCAGCTTCTCAGTCGACGGCCAGGATGTCGTTCGCGGCTTCGGCGTACATGAGATGAGTAGTGCTGGTCGGGGCCAGAACCTGATCCCGTGGCCCAATCGGATCCGCGACGGCCGTTACGTCTTCAACGGAATCACCCAGCAGCTTGCGTTGAGCGAGCCGGCTCGCCACAACGCAATTCATGGGCTTGCCAGCTATGTGCCATGGGTTCTGATCGATAAGCAACCGGACACGATCACCAACCGGGTGCGCATCTATCCGCAAAAGGGCTGGGCCGGCACGCTGGAGGCGTTGATCACGCATCGGGTTGGTGATGATGGTCTGACGGTCAGGGTAGAGGCAACCAACATCGGGCCCGGCGAATTGCCATTTGGCTACGGCGCACACCCCTACCTGACCGTTGGCGAGTCGACCGTCGATGAGGTTGCACTAACCGTGCCGGCTGCGTCCTACCTTGAGGTTGATGACCGGCTGCTTCCCACCAAGATTTCGCCGGTTGACGGCACGGCGTATGACCTGCGCCAGGGTCCCCGGCTCGGCTCCACCAACCTGGACACCGCGATGACGAACCTCGAGCGCGAGTCCGATGAACGGTGGCACGTGCGGCTGGTACTCGGTGATCGCGCCGCTGAGCTGTGGGGCGACCAGACGATGCGATGGTTGCAGGTCTTTACTGGGGGGCCCCGCCGTGACTGGTCCATCGCTGTTGAACCGATGACGTGTGGGCCGGATGCGTTCAATGTGGGGCCCACCCACGATGACCTAACAGTCCTGGCGCCTGGCGAGACCTTCGCTGGCCAGTGGGGGATTGTCGGCAATTAGCCTGGCGACGGCCAAGTATCTCAACCGAACTTGGGCTTGTAACCGAAATTCAATACGTATCTCATGCCGATTAGCCGAGCAGTCGTCTAGGGTCGGGCCATGGCGGCCGAAATATCGTCAGAGGATATCCCTGCTGAGGCGGGACCGGCGTCGGCTCATGTTCCGGATCCAACGACTGGCCCATCAGTAGCTCCAGATCACCTCGGCGGGCCGTTGGTAGTGCTCAGCGATGTCGACAAGCACTTTGGCGAGCTGTACGTGCTCCAAAAGATCAACCTCACCGTTCGTAAGGGTGAGGTCGTTGTCGTCCTCGGACCATCCGGCTCAGGCAAATCGACGCTGTGTCGAGTCATCAACCGCTTGGAAACCATTGAGTCCGGAACCATCACCATCGACGATCAGCACTTACCCGAGGAAGGCAAGGCGTTGGCTCACTTGCGTGCCGATGTGGGGATGGTGTTCCAATCGTTCAATCTCTTCGCTCACAAGACCGTCTTGGAGAACGTCACCCTCGGGCCGATCAAGGTTCGAAAGAAGTCAGCCGGGGAAGCCAAGAAGCGCGGCATGGAATTGCTCAAACGTGTTGGCGTCGAATCACAGGCCGAGAAGTATCCGGCCCAGCTGTCTGGCGGCCAGCAGCAGCGTGTCGCCATTGCCCGGGCACTTGCCATGGATCCAAAGGTGATCTTATTCGACGAACCGACATCGGCCTTGGACCCGGAAATGGTGAACGAGGTGCTGGACGTGATGATTTCGCTGGCCCGCCAAGGCATGACCATGATCGTGGTCACGCACGAGATGGGATTCGCCCGCAAGGCCGCTAACCGGGTCGTGTTCATGGATGACGGTCAGATCGTGGAGGAGGCTGATCCAGATTCGTTCTTCACCAATGCACAAAGTGCACGAGCCAAAGACTTCCTGAGCAAGATCTTGACTCATTAGTTGCAAACACAAGGAGAGCAATGCACATCAGCAAGAGGATCCTCGCCGCAGTGGCGGGATCGGCGTTGGCACTCACCATGGCTTCCTGTGGTGGGGGCGGCGATGCCGGAAGTGCCACCGGTGACACCCTCACCATCGGCATCAAGTACGACCAGCCTGGGTTGGGTCAAAAAGTCGGCGAGGACTACAAGGGCTTAGACGTCGACGTGGCGCGCTATGTCGCCAAGGAGCTTGGCTTCGAGGGCGATAAGGTGATCTTCAAGGAAACTCCGTCGGCTCAGCGCGAAACCGCGATTCAAGGTGGTCAGGTCGCACTGATCTTTGCGACCTACTCCATCACCGATGCGCGTAAGGAGAAGGTGTCCTTTGCCGGTCCATATTTCATCGCCGGCCAAGATCTTTTGGTCCGCGCGGATAACACCGACATCACTGGCCCCGAGACGATGAAGGATAAGACGCTCTGCTCAGTGACGGGGTCGACTCCAGCAGAAAAAATCAAGACCGAATACGCAACGACGGTGAAGCTGTTCGAGCAGGACACCTACTCCAAGTGCGTTGAGGCTCTGGCTGGTGGCACAGTCGACGCGGTCACGACAGACAACGTGATCTTGGCCGGCTTCGCTGCCCAGGACCAATACAAGGGCAAACTCAAGGTCGTCGGTAAGCCATTCTCCACCGAGAGGTACGGCGTTGGCCTGAAGAAAGGTGATGTTGAGCTATGCAACAAGGTCAATGCAGCAATTGAAAAGATGATCTCCGACGGAGCCTGGCAGCAGGCGGTCGATGCCAACGTCGGACCGTCGGGATTCAAGGTCGACACCTCGACCAATCCGCCGAAGCCCGATCCCTGCGCCGCGGTCTAAGGATCGTCACATTGTGACCCGGGGCCGGCAGCGCGCCCGGCCCCGGAGCCTAGGAGGCGTGCTGGATGCTTAACGGTCTCTCCGAGCTGTTCGCCGAATACGACGTAATGGCCGCGTTCTGGATGACCATCAAGCTCGCCGCCGCCGCCGCCGCCGGGGCGCTGCTGATCGGCACCATCATCGCGATCATGCGGGTGTCCCCCGTCAGGGTGTTCCGATCCTTTGGCACGACGTACGTCACAGTGATTCGTAATACACCTCTCACCCTGATCGTCTTCTTTTGCGCCTTCGGGTTCTACATCACGTTGCAGTACCGGATCGGGGCACAAGACTCGCCAATCGATGTGCAGAACTTCCGTTGGGGTGTTCTCGGGCTGGCTATCTACCACGCAGCGTTCGTTGCCGAGGCTTTGCGGAGCGGTATCAACAGTGTCCCAAAGGGTCAGGCCGAAGCTGCCAGGGCAATCGGTCTGGATTTCAGCCAATCCTTGTCCAATGTGGTGTTGCCCCAGGCGTTCCGTGGGGCCATTGCTCCGCTTGGCAACGTCTTGATCGCGCTCATCAAGAACACGACGGTGGTGGCCACAATTGGCGTGGCTGAAGCGTCTTATCTGATGAAGGGGATGATCGAGTTCCGCCCTGACCTGATCTATGCGATCTTCGTGATCATGGCTACGGGATTCGTGATCTTGACGCTTCCCGTCGGGGTGCTGTTCACGACCTTGTCGCGGCGATTGGCGGTGCGGCGATGAGCACCGAAGCGAACGTGCTGTTTGATGCTCCTGGTCCGAGGGCCCGTCGCCGTCACCTCGTCATCGCAGTAGTCGGCAGTCTCGGCATCCTTGCCCTACTTTATCTGGTGATCAGCGCACTCGCGGCCAAGGGGCAATTCACCGCGGACAAGTGGAGTCCGTTCCTCGACCCCGTGACCTGGACCTCCTACCTGCTGCCAGGCCTACGCGCCACCCTGGTCGCGGCCTTCTTTTCGGTCATCCTCGCCATCGTTTGCGGGATCTTGCTGGGAATGGGCCGTCTCTCGGAGGCGGCACCAGTGCGGTGGGCCTGCGGTGTTTTCGTGGAGTTCTTCCGCGCCGTTCCGGTGCTGATGATGATGCTCTTCGCCTATTACGTCTTCTTGTTCGGCCTGCAGATCTCCGGTGAAGCTCTTCCGCTGCTCGGCGTCATCGCTGGGCTTACCTTTTACAACTCGAGCGTTATTGCTGAGCTCATCCGCTCCGGAGTCGGATCGCTGCCCAAGGGCCAGCGCGAAGCCGGCCTCGCCATCGGGCTGACACCCTTTGCGGCGTTGCGCCTAGTGCTGCTGCCGCAGGCGGTCACCATCATGCTGCCCTCCATCGTCAGCCAGCTTGTGGTGATCTTGAAGGACTCTGCGCTGGGATTTCTGATCTTGTATCCGGAGTTGGTTCGAAGCGGACAAACCCTTGCGTCGCTCGAGGGAAACATCATTCCGACCTTCATTGTCATAGCCGCGATCTTCATCATCATCAACTATCTGCTGACACGACTCGCCCACTACCTCGAGCGTCGGCTGCAGGCCCGGCGACGCGGGCCAAGAATGCCCGAGGCACCCTTAGTTAGCCCAGAGATGGCGCCAGGCGCCGCGCTGACAGCACCTGGTCAGGCCTAACGGGCGGTCTCTGTCGCTCGGGACTCCCGTACCACCGTGACCCTGATCTGGCCGGGGTAGGTCAGCTCTTCCTCTATCTGCTTGGCGATGTCGCGGGCCAGTACCTGGGCTTCGATGTCGTCGACCACATCTGGTGCCACCATGACTCGAATCTCTCGGCCAGCCTGCATCGCGAAGACCTTGTCTACCCCATCGCGAGCCGCAGCGATCTCCTCAAGCCGCTCAAGCCGCTGAACGTACGCCTCGATGCTCTCTCGGCGGGCGCCCGGTCGACTGCCGCTGATCGCATCCGCGGCCTGGACCAGGACAGCTTCCACGGTGCGGACTTCCACCTCGCTGTGATGCGCTTCTATGGCATGCACGATGTCTGCATGCTCGCCGTACTTGCGAGCCAGATCGGCCCCGACAATCGCGTGCGACCCCTCCACCTCGTGCGTCAGCGCTTTGCCGATGTCGTGCAGGAAGGCGGCGCGCTTGCAGTGGGCGATGTCGAGACCCAACTCGGCAGCCATGAGCGCGGCGATGTGCGCACTCTCCACCAGATGCTTGAGTACGTTCTGGCCATACGAGGTCCGGTACCGCAGTGTTCCTAGCACCGGGATCAGGGCAGGGTGCAGGTCGGAGATTCCAACTTCCGCCATCGCATCCTCGGCCGCCCGTAGGCACTGCGCCTGAATCTGGCTCTTGCTCCGCTCATGCACTTCCTCGATACGAGCGGGGTGAATTCGGCCATCAGCGACTAGCTCGGTCAAGGTCATACGGGCTGTTTCTCGACGAACCGGATCGAAACACGACAACAGCACCGCTTCCGGTGTGTCATCGATCATGACGTTCACTCCGGTCACCTGCTCGAAGGCCCTGATGTTGCGCCCCTCCCGACCAATAATTCGGCCCTTCATGTCGTCACCGGGCAGATGGACGGCCGAAACCACCGACTCCGATGTCAGCTCAGATGCCAGACGCTGGATTGCACCAACGACGATTTGCTGCGCCCGATCGTCTGCTTCCCGAACCGCTTGGCGTTCGATATCGCGAGCCAGGAGAACCGCCTGCCGTTTGGCATCGTGGCCGACTGCGGCCACGAGCTCCGCCTTGGCCTGCTCAGCGGTCAAACCTGCAATGCGCTCCAACGTGCTTTGGTGCTGCGCCTCCAGTTCCGCAAGCATCCGTCTCTGGTTCTTGAGCTCATTCTTGAGTTCCTCCAGCTGCCGGCTCTTGTCCTCTAGCCCTCGGATGTCGCCGTCCAGTCGTTCTTCTCGATCCGAGAGACGCTGTTCACGACGTTCCAAATCCGCCCGTTGCTCGCGAAGCTCGGTGCGACGAGCCCGTGACTCCTCCTCGGCCTCCGCTCGAGCGGCTTGAGCCGACGCAAGCAGCTTTTCGGCCTTAGCGCGAAGCTCCTGGACTTCCGCCTCGGAACCGAGGTGCTCCTCGCCCGATTCAGCATCGCCAACATCAACCGAGTCGCCAAGAGTCGCCCCTGATGCGGACCGTGCTGATCCGGAGCGTGCTGCCAAGTCGGTACCGGGTTGAAGGACGCCTGAACTGTGCCGTGCAGAACCGTGCTGTGTTGAACTGTGCTGTGCTGTGCTGTGGCGTCCGCGTCGCGCCATGACGAGTGTCGCCAAGCCGACGACAGCGATTAATAAGAAAAGACCGACAACTATCAGTGCTTCAAAGACCCCGCCCACCGTCGCGCTCCCGTCTGCACGTTTTCACGTGCACTCAAGAGGATCCGCAACGCAAAAAGCAAATCAGCCAACGCTCAGTTTGTGAACGTCAGGTCCCCTCATTAACTCCTTCGATTTGATAAAAAACCGCTTCATTTGGTTAACTCATCCGGAACAGTCCGGGCTTTCGTCATATCGTTCAGGCGTTGTCAGATACCTCGTGTTTGCAGGGTATGTCCGGTCATCGCCTTGGTCAAGCACAAAAGTGAGCTCCGCCCCGCCAACGTGTGCCTACGTGTGTCGCTCATCACTCTGAGCATCCAGCGACTCGTTGAGCACTTGCACCGTCACAGCAGTATCGAATCCACGCCGGCTCAGTATTCCGGCCAAGCGCCGATACTGCACATCGCGTTTAAGGCCACTCATCTGCGGCCGTTTCCGCGCGACCAGATCGCGGGCAGCGGCCAGTTCGGAGTCGAAATTGACTTCCTCAAGTGCCCTATCGATATGGTTCCGTTCCACTCCCTTTGTCTCCAGCTCGCGCCTGAGCGCCCGCCGGGAGAGGTGCCGGCGCCGCTGACGTGAGGTGACCCAATCAACCGCAAACGAGGCATCGTCGACCAGGCCGAGGTCTTGCATTCGCTTGAGTACTGCCTCCTTTACGCTTGGTGGCACGTTCCTTGCCTGCAGCGCCTGGTCAAGTTCGTATCTAGTGCGGGCTCGCGCGGTTAGTTTTCGTATTGCGATGCTGTGGGCGATCGATTCGCTGTGGGCGATCGATTCGCTGTGGGCGATCGATTCGCTGTGGGCGATCGATTCGCTGTGGGCGATTGACTCAGCATCTGCATGATCATCAAAGGCCGTGGATCCGTCTTCCAGATGATCGGATGACGGCTGAGCAGAACCGACCTCAGTCGGCTCGGACGGTTGCGAAACGGACCGATTGATCCTTGGGTCTGTTTTCGCTTCGCCGTGCTGCTCCAGCCAGGCGCGGGCGTCGATCGGCACTGCCTAGAACTCCACCTCGCCAGTCACCGGATCGATGCCTGCAGGTAGATCGATCTTCGGACCGATGCCCATCCGCTCTTTAATCTTCTTCTCCAACTCATCAGCCAGATCGGGATTGTTTCGCAGATAGCTGCGAGCGTTCTCCCGTCCCTGACCCAATTGATCGGCGTCGTAAGTGAACCAAGCACCGGCCTTGCGAATGATTCCGGTGTCTACACCTAAATCAATCAGACTGCCTTCTCGACTGATTCCTTGCCCATAGAGAATATCGAACTCAGCTTGCTTGAATGGTGGCGCAACTTTGTTTTTGACTACCTTTACCCGGGTCCGGTTGCCGACCATTTCTTGGCCGTCTTTGAGTGTCTCAATACGCCGCACATCCAGCCGCACTGATGCGTAGAACTTAAGGGCCCGGCCACCCGTTGTGGTTTCAGGCGATCCGAACATCACTCCGATCTTCTCCCGAAGCTGATTGATGAAGATCGCTGTCGTACCGGCGCCGCTCAAAGCGCTCGTCATCTTCCGAAGGGCCTGGCTCATGAGCCGTGCTTGAAGACCTACATGGTTGTCGCCCATCTCACCCTCGATCTCGGCCCGAGGCGTCAGCGCAGCCACGGAGTCGATCACAATCAGCGACAAGGCACCCGAGCGGATCAGCATGTCGGCGATCTCCAAGGCCTGTTCGCCGTTGTCAGGCTGACTGACCAGAAGGGAATCGGTGTCAACACCAAGCCGTCTCGCATAATCGGGATCCAATGCATGCTCGGCATCGATAAATGCGCAGATGCCTCCCTCAGCCTGGGCGTTGGCGATGGCATGCAGCGCCACGGTTGTCTTGCCGCTCGATTCGGGACCGTAGATTTCTACTACCCGGCCTCGAGGGAGGCCACCGATACCGAGAGCTATGTCAAGAGCAATAGAGCCAGTGGGAATGATCTCGATTGGCGCCCGAACCTCCTCACCGAGGCGCATCACCGATCCCTTTCCATACTGCTTGTCGATCTGCGCGAGTGCTGCCTCGAGTGCCTTCTCGCGGTCTTCCGTGGCCATCGTGATCCTTCCCTCGTTGTCTGAAAGTCTTGTGCTGTGACCCTAAGGACGAGCACTGACAATCGTTCGGTCGCACGGAATTCTGTGGATAACCGATCCGGACGCCCAGTGGATAACCTACCGAACGTCTGTTCGAACAGTATTCGACACGCCGTACTCCCTGCTTAGCTCGGTCGGCTAACGGTCCCGGGCCGGCAGCTCCAAGGCAGCCCACACGGCCCGCCAGATGATCTTGCAGGGCACTCCGTCCGCTAACGCTTGGACCACGGTGCGCTGGTCAAGGGCGGCAAGGCTGTATTCCGAGGCCCAGACGCGGAAGTATCCCGCACCGAGATGTAGTCGCAGGCGCTCCCAGAGCTCGGTCTCCTTCATAGCCGCCATTGTGCCTGCGGAAACCCGTCACCAGATCTGGACGCGGAAAGCTGTCAGTCCCTGAGGGCAAGATAGACAACGTGCCTGCTGACTCCCGCTCCGCTGGTTCACAATCTGCTGATCCACCATCTGCTGATCCACTGGCCGTCTTCTCCCCGGCAACCGCGACCTGGTTTCGGGAGGTCTTTGCACGTCCGACCGACGCCCAAGTAGGCGCCTGGCAGGCCATCTCGAGCGGCGAAAATGCCCTGGTCATCGCGCCGACTGGTTCCGGAAAGACGCTTGCCGCGTTTCTGTGGGCCCTCGATGAGCTCACCCGTTCACAACGGCCGGCCGTTAAGCAGCGCTGCCGCGTCCTCTACGTCTCTCCGCTCAAGGCGCTGGCAGTAGATGTCGAGCGAAACCTGCGCGCTCCCCTAGCTGGTATCACCCAGACTGCGCTACGGCTGAACCAAACCCCTCCCAGTGTCACCGTAGGTGTGCGCTCCGGTGACACGTCTGCAGCGGACCGGCGTAGTCTCAGCGCCCGACCGCCCGACATCTTGATCACTACTCCAGAGTCCCTGTTCCTAATGCTCACTTCTGCGGCCCGGGAGATCCTCCGATCAGTCCAAACCGTCATTGTCGATGAGGTGCATGCCCTTGCCGGAACCAAGCGTGGCGCCCACCTTGAAGTCTCTTTGGAACGACTCGAGGCGCTGACAGCCGCCGATGGTGGCAGTTCGGGCACGCCGCGTCCACTGCAGCGCATCGGTCTATCCGCGACCGTGCGACCGCCTGAGCGAGTTGCTGCCTTTCTCGGCGGCCCCCATCCAGTGCAGGTCGTGGCGCCTCATGCGGAGAAGTCGTGGGATCTCTCCATCGTGGTGCCGGTCGAAGACATGAGCGATCTCGGCGCCACCGCCTCGACCGCGATCACGGAAAGACCATCAAGCCTCGATGATGATCAGCCTCCGCCCCGGCTACCCTCGATCTGGCCTCATGTCGAGAACCGCATTCTGGACCTGATCAGTACGCATCGCTCCAGCATTGTGTTCGCCAACTCCCGGCGGCTTGCAGAGCGGCTCACTGCACATCTCAACGATTTGCATGCTGAGCGTCTCGGAGAGCTGACAGACGCGTTCCCGCCTCCAGCGCAAGTGATGGCTCAGTCCGGCGCATCCAGCGGCCGCGACGGAAGCAGCGGCGCGGTGATTGCTCGAGCCCACCATGGTTCGGTCAGTAAGGAACAGCGTGCCCAGATCGAAGATGACCTGAAAGCCGGACGGTTACCTTGCGTTGTGGCGACGTCGTCACTGGAGCTTGGGATCGATATGGGTGCCGTCGATGTCGTTGTCCAAGTCGAGGCCCCACCCTCGGTGGCCAGTGGCCTGCAACGCGTGGGTCGCGCTGGACACCATGTGGGTGCGACATCTCGCGGTGTCTTTTTCCCGAACCACCGCGGAGATTTGGTCGCATCAGCCGTCGTCGTGGAACGCATGCAACTAGGCGCCATCGAGGAAGTGGCGGAGCTGCGCAATCCATTGGACGTGCTGGCTCAGCAGATTGTCGCGATCGTTTCGGTTGAGGACGCCAAGGTTGAGGAGCTGTACGCCTTGGTGCGCCGGGCGCACAGCTTTCGAGACCTCCCCTACAGCGCCTTTGAGGCGGTGCTCGACATGCTGAGCGGGCGCTATCCCAGCGAGGAATTTGCCGAGCTGAGGCCCCGGCTGGTCTGGCATCGGGATACCGGTGTATTGGTGGCCCGTCCGGGAGCTCAGCGGCTTGCCGTCACCTCGGGCGGCACGATTCCTGATCGTGGACTCTTCGGAGTCTTCTTGGTCGGCGAGGGCAGTGCGTCGGGCCGGCATGAAGCGGGCCGGCGAGTCGGCGAACTCGACGAAGAAATGGTTTACGAGACTCGAGTCGGCGACGTGTTCACGTTGGGCACGACCAGCTGGCGGGTTGAGCAGATCACCCATGATCAAGTGCTGGTCTCCCCCGCCCCGGGCGCGCCAGGGCGGCTGCCGTTCTGGAAAGGTGACGCACCGGGTCGGCCGTTGGAGCTAGGAAGGGCGTTCGGCAGGTTCGTTCGAGAGGTTGGTGCGCTGCGCCCTGAGGCGGCGACAGCCCGGCTGCGCGGGGCGGGGCTTGACGAGTTTGCTGCGGGCAACTTGGTGTCCTATCTCGCCGAACAGCAAGCAACCACCGGCGCGTTGCCAACCGATCTGACGGTGGTCTTTGAGCGATTTCGCGACGAGCTCGGTGACTGGCGAGTGTGTGTGCACTGCCCGCTCGGCACCGGAGTCCTCAGCCCCTGGGCCCTTACGGTCGAGCACGCGGCACGTCAGCGCTACGGCATGGAGGTACAGGCGACCGCAACCAATGACGGCATGGTGCTCCGGATCCCCGACACCGAGTCCGATCCGCCGAGTGCTGAGTTGCTCGTCTCTGACCCCGAAATCATCGAGTCGGTGATCACAGACGAGGTGGGCTCATCGGCCCTCTTCGCGGCCCGCTTCCGAGAAAATGCAGCCCGCGCATTGCTGCTACCCAGACGTGATCCGAAGTCACGCTCGCCACTGTGGCAACAGCGGATGCGCTCGGCGCAGCTGCTATCGGTGGCTGCACAATATCCGGAGTTCCCGATCGTATTAGAGACCATGCGGGAATGCCTGAACGACGTTTTCGATCTTGACGGGCTGCTCGACGTGCAGCGACAGATCGCTTCCCGAGCTGTCCGGATTGTCGAGGTGGAGACAAAAGAGCCGTCGCCCTTTGCGCGCTCACTGCTCTTCGGTTACGTCGGCGCATTCGTCTACGAGGGCGATGTCCCGCTTGCGGAGCGGAAGGCGGCGGCGCTCTCACTGGATGCCACTTTGCTGGCTGAGCTGCTCGGTAAGGATGGCATCAAGCAACTGCTTGACGCCGAAGTCATTGCTCGCGTTGAGGCTGATCTGCAGTGCCTCAGCGCCGAAAAACGCGTGGCGACCCTGGAGCAAGCCTTCGATTTGCTGCGTACGGCCGGGCCGTTTACCCGCCCGGAGCTGACCGCACGAGCTGCGTCGGGGCTCGAAATCGGGCAGATCGTCGACATACTCATCAGCGATCGCCGTGTTGTTGAGCTCCGGATCGCCGGTCAAGAGATGCTGGCTGTCGCTGAGGACGTTCCGCGGCTTCGCGACGGCCTCGGCGTACCGATTCCCCCTGGAGCTGCGGCAACGTTCACCGAAGTTGCCGAACATCCCATAGATGATCTTGTGCTGCGTTGGGCGCGGAGTCACGGACCATTCGTCGTTACCTCGGTTGCCCAGCGTTATGGACTGGGACGCGCCGTCGTTGAGTCGGCCTGTGACGCGCTGGTGAGGTCCGGCACCCTGGTTGCCGGATCATTCCTCGACCTGACTGGCGAGGCAGCAAATGAACGACGCCAGTACTGCCACAGTCAGGTCTTGGCGTTGATCAAGAGACGCACGCTGGCATTGCTCCGCAAGGGCGTTGAGCCAGTCGAGCAGATCGCATTTGCCCGCTTTTTGGCACAGTGGCAGGGGATCGGCTCAGGCAGTCGTGGCGTCGATGCTGTGCTGGGGGCGATCGAACAGCTCTCGGGTTATCCCATACCAGCCAGTGCTCTGGAGTCCATGATCTTGCCGGCCCGGGTAGCGAACTACACGTCTTCGATGCTCGATGAACTAACCGCGGCTGGCGAAATCTATTGGGTCGGAGACGGGACCATCGGTGAATCCGATGGTTGGGTTCGCTGGTATGTCGGGGATCAGGAGCCGCATCCGGCGCGTGGCGAGCCGGAACAGTATCGCAGCCAGGAGATCTTGGCTGCTTTAGCGGAGCGTGGCGCCTCGTTTTTCGATGGTTTGCTGCCGTCCGGTTTACCGATGCCAGAGCGATCCCAGTACGTGGATGCGTTGTGGGAGCTGGTCTGGGCCGGCCTGGTGGCCGCGGACACCTTCGCCCCGGTTCGCAGCCTGGCGGCAAGTGGAGCTCATCGCAGGCCCAGTCGGCCAGTTGCCAGGACCCATCGAGTTCGGCTTGCCGGTGCCGCCTGGACCGATAGTGGGCGCCGCCTCGGCCGGCCGGCACGTACGCCGCGCATGGTCACGCCGACTACGGCGGGGCGCTGGTCACTCATCCAACGATCCACACCATCGGCGGCGGACCGCTTGGCTTCTGACATTTTTGCTCTGCTTGACCGTTACGGGGTGGTGACCCGCGGCAGCGTACTCACCGAGAACGCCGAAGGCGGCTTCGGCGCGGCATACCGAGCGCTTAGTGCTCTGGAGGAGGCAGGCCACTGTCGTCGCGGATACTTCGTCGAGGGCTTGGGTGCAGCCCAGTTCGCGCTCACCGGCGCGGTTGATCGACTACGCACTCATCAGGGAGAACCGGCAGAGCCTGGCGCTGTGGTATTGGCGGCCTGTGATCCGGCCAACCCCTATGGTGCTGCTCTGCCCTGGCCTGATCGCGAGGGCCACCGACCGGGCCGCAAGGCAGGGGCCCTGGTCGTGCTAGTGGGCGGTGCGTTGATCTTCTATGTGGAACGCGGCGGCAAGACGCTGCTGTCCTTCAGCGAGGACGCGACAAAGCTGACCCCGGCCGCGGCGGCGCTTGCCAGGTCGGTTCAGGAAGGTCTGCTCGGAAAGCTGACTGTGGAGCGAGCCGACGGAGCGCACATCTTTGGTTCGGTACGCGTCAGCGAAGCGCTGCAGGATGCCGGCTTCCGGATGACCCCACAGGGGCTACGGCTTCGCCCGATTTTTTAGGGGCCGAGTCTCTAGTGCGCAGGCAAGGGCTCTGGGGTGCAGACAGGGTCTCTCGTGTGCAAAAGGGCCTCAGGCCGCAGCCTGGGACATGGCACGCATGCTCGGCAACGCGGTCACGCCTTCATAGACCGCCATCTTCTCGCTGACCACATTGAGCACCACAGAGAGTGGCAGATCCAGCGCCGCGCAGATGGCGGCGAGAAGCTCGCTAGAGGCTTCCTTCTGACCTCGTTCGACCTCGGAGAGATACCCGAGGCTGACACGCGCCTTCCTAGAAACCTCGCGCAGCGTTTTTCCCTGCGAGACGCGCTCCTCACGGAGCGACTCACCGATGAGCTCGCGCACCAGCACCGGCTTCATCGGGAGTTCCTCGGATCGCATATGCAAACTGTACCCACCCTCACTGTCAACACCAGAAAGGACCACGCTCAGGTCAGGCTCGCGTCGGCAACTTCTACTTCGATGCTGTCGACTCCGAGTGCGTCTGCGAGCAGTGTGAGCGCGGCCGCGGCTGCCTGCTTGCGAACAGCGGCGCGGTCACCGTGCAAGGAAAGCTCTTGGACCCGTAACAGCTCGTCGGCTGGGTGGCTAACGGCGACAAAAACTTGGCCAACCGGATGCTCGTCCTGTGCCTCTGGTCCTGCGACTCCGGTTGCGGCGACACCCCAGTCGGCGTTGCAGCGGTACGCGACTCCGCGAGCCATCTCGGCCGCGATGGGTGCGGCGACCGGCCCAAACTCGGCCAGCGTTGCGTTGGTCACTCCGACTAGCGTCTCCTTGAGCGAGGTCGCGTAGCTAATCACGCCGCCCCGGTAACTCGCCGATGCTCCGGGTATGTCGGTGAGCAGCGCTCCAAGCATTCCTCCGGTCAGCGACTCAGCGCTTGCCAGAGTCTCCCCCCGGCGCTTCAGCTCGGCGAGGATGCCCGCCGCCAGCGCAGACCTCATCGTCGGGCGCGGGCCTGACGTCGTAACCGAAGTGCTTCACGGACGTAGTCCAGGCCGGTCGCCATCGTGATCACCCATGCCACCGCCATTACGATCATGGCGACGATGTGAGCTGGTCCTGGCAAGGGCAGCAGATACATGATCACTGCGATTGCCTGGGTCACGGTCTTGATCTTGCCGCCGCGGCCCGCCGCCATCACGCCATAGCGGAGCACGACGAAACGCAGAACGGTGATCCCCCATTCACGGACCAAGATCGTAACGGTTATCCACCACGACAGCTCACCGATGATCGAGAGGCCAATGAAGGCCATTCCGGTCAGCGCCTTGTCGGCAATCGGATCGGCAAGTTTGCCGAAACGGGTAATGATGTTGTGCTTCCGTGCCAGGTGACCGTCCAACAAGTCCGTCAAGATGGCCACGCTAAAGACCACCGCGGTTAGGAATCTCCACCAGGGTTGTTGCGGATGGGCCAACAGCATCCAGGCAAAGATCGGAACCAACACGATGCGGAACGCGGTCAGCGCATTGGGCAGATTCCAGGGACTCGTCTCCGGTTCCGCCATCGGTCCAACGGGGTGAGTCTCACTCGGTGCCAGGGCATCTGGGTCCGGCCTCGGTCGCAATCTGTCGGCCCCGGCGTCTGGGCGCTGTGGATCGTCGATCACGGTGACCTGAATTCCCGTCCTCGGGGCCCGATCCTGCGCTGATGCGCGGTCATAGTGGCCAACAGATCGACGCCCGCAGTGTCACATACGACCGCTTCCACAAGATCGCCCGGTGCCGCTGGCTCAGTGATCGTCAATGAGACGTTGCCGTCGACCTCGGGACCCTGATGCGCGGCACGTCCAACGGTCTCCTGATCAACCTCCTCAACCAGCACCTGCACATATTCCCCGATCCGCGACGCAGCTCGCTGAGTTACCAGCTCCTCCGCAAGATCGGCCACACGGGCGCGCCGAACCTCGATTTCAGTTGGCGAATGCTGTCCACCCAGCCGATGTGCCTCGGTGCCCTCCTCAGCCGAAAACCCGAAGACTCCGATGGCATCCAGTTCCGCCGCTGCGAGAAAGTCGCAGAGCACGTCGATATCGGCCTCGGTCTCACCGGGAAACCCACAGATGAAGTTGCTTCGGATTCCTGCGGTCGGAGCCAACCGTCGGATCGACTGAATCAACCTTAGGAACGAGTCAGTGTCGCCAAAGCGCCGCATGCGGCGAAGCACCCCTGGCGCCGCGTGCTGGAATGACAGGTCGAAGTATGGAACGACCTTCGGCGTGCTGGTCATTACCTCGATCAGGCTGGGTCGCATCTCGGCCGGTTGCAGGTAGGAAACCCGGATCCAGTACAGGTCGTCGAGTTTGGACAACTCAGTGAGCAGACCCTCGAGCAGTCTTATGTCGCCTAGATCCTTGCCATAGCTGGAGGAGTTCTCGCTGACCAAGAAGAGTTCGCGGACGCCACGCTCAACTAGCCAAGCTGCCTCAGCCATGATCTCCGCAGGCGGCCGCGACACGTACGCGCCACGAAAGGACGGAATAGCGCAAAAGGTACAGCGCCGATCACAGCCGGACGCGATCTTCAGTGGCGCCGACGGAGCGCCGTCGAGGCGTTGCCGGAATATCCGCGGGCCGCTTGCCGGCCCGACACCGCTCGCTCCGGCAGCCACCCTCGCAGCCCCGTGTCCGGGAATGACTACGCCATTCGCCGCTGCTGGTCGCGCCGCAGGTGCTAGGGGCAGCAGCAGACGGCGGTCACGCGGCACGTGAGCCTGATGATGTTCACCTGCCAAGATCCCGCGAAGTCGGTCGGCGACCCGGGCGTAATCGTCGAAGCCAAGAACGGCATCTGCTTCCGGCAGAGACTCGGCCAGCTCGCGCCCATAGCGCTCTGCTAGACAGCCGACGGCAACAACAGCCTTTGCTTGCCCAGCTGTCTTGAGATCGCTTGCCGACAGCAAGGTATCGATCGAGTCCTTCTTGGCCGCCTCGATGAAACCGCAGGTGTTGACCACTACCGCCTCCGCCTCGCGCGGATCGGCAACCAGCCGGAAGCCACCGTTGTCTAGCCGAGCGGCAAGCTCTTCGGAATCGACCTCGTTGCGAGCACAACCGAGTGTTACCAGGTGCACCGCCGTGGGACTGGAGCGCCTCGGGCCATGGCTGCCAGCCCGAACGGCGGACGGTGCGGGTTCAAGCATGGCCGTCCCAGTATGACCGATGTCGCGGTAAACCACCGTTTCGCGGTCGGCCCCAGGCTTTGACCAGGCTGCTCCGACTAGCCCTGCCTGAGGTTGTCCAGGACCACTTCCAGCTCGTCGGGAGTGACCAGAACCTCCCGAGGCTTTGATCCTTCCGATGGTCCGACGATGCCGCGCGTTTCCAGGATGTCCATCAACCGCCCAGCCTTGGCGAAGCCAACGCGAAGCTTGCGTTGCAGCATAGAGGTCGAGCCGAGCTGCAAGGTAACCACAAGCTCCACGGCCTGAAGCACCAAGTCAAGATCATCACCGATATCCTCAGCAACCCGGGCAGCCGATTCGGTGGCCAACGTCACGTCATCGCGGTACGTCGGCTTGAGCTGATCACTCACATGGCTGACAACGGCCCGGACTTCCTGCTCAGTCACCCACGCGCCCTGGATGCGAATCGGCTTACTCGACCCCATGGGGAGGAACAAACCATCACCCTGACCGACCAACTTCTCGGCACCAGGCTGATCCAAGATCACCCGGGAGTCGGTCATTGATGAGGTCGCAAATGCGAGGCGGCTTGGCACGTTTGCCTTGATGAGCCCGGTGACCACATCGGTACTGGGACGTTGGGTCGCCAGCACCAGGTGTATTCCGGCGGCGCGGGCTAGCTGCGTGATACGAACTATCGAATCCTCAACGTCACGAGGAGCCACCATCATGAGGTCGGAAAGCTCATCAACGATGACAACCAAATACGGATAAGGCGAAAGCCCCGGATTCGACGATTCATCCAACGGGAGCGCGGGTTCTCCGCCGCCCGATTCCGCCCCGGACGGCTTAACCGAGCCGGTACGCACCGCCTTGTTGAAATCATCCACATGGCGGAAGCCGTACCTGGCCAGATCGTCGTATCGCAGGTCCATCTCACGAACGACCCACTGCAGTGCTTCTGCAGCCCTCTTGGGATGGGTAATGATCGGCGTCACGAGATGCGGAATTCCCTCGTAGGCGGTCAGCTCGACCCGCTTCGGATCCACCAGCAGCAGCCGAACCTCATCGGGTGTAGCCCGCATCATGATCGACGTGATCATGGAGTTCACAAAGCTGGACTTGCCCGACCCGGTGGCGCCTGCAACCAGCAGGTGTGGCATCTTCGCCAGGTTTGCCACCACGAAGCCGCCCTCGACGTCCTTGCCCAATCCGACAGTCATCGGATGATGATCATTTCTGGCGCGAGCCGACCGCAGCACGTCCCCAAGCGAGACAACTTCCTTATCACTGTTGGGGATCTCGATGCCGATAGCGGATTTGCCGGGAATGGGAGACAGGATGCGCACATCGGCGCTTGCCACTGCGTACGCGATATTTCGGCTAAGCGCAGTGACCTTCTCCACCTTCACGGCCGGACCCAGCTCGACCTCGTACCGGGTGACGGTCGGACCGCGGCTGTAGCCAGTGACGCGCGCGTCGATCTCGAACTGGAGCAGCACTTCGGTCAACTGATGAACAACAGCGTCCGATGCATTGGTGCGTGCCTTATGTACGCTGCCGTGCTTCAAGATCGCGGCGTCGGGAAGCAGATACTGCACATCTCCGGACAGCTGGAGCTGCTCCACCCGCTGTGGCATTGGCGTGTGCTGCGGAGCCTCCAACTCTTCGCCATCGACCCCGTGCACCGTTACGCCTGGTGGTAATCCGGCGGTGACGGGACGCCGCTGTTCCAAGCCTGACTCCACCGCCGCCTCGGACTCAGATCCGGAACCCTCGAGCTGCGGCGCATCCGCTGATCCGCGTCGCTGCTGCCCAGCCTGATCTCCGATGACCGGTGTGTCGTAGGCCTTGTCGCCGCCGTACTCCAGCTCAGGAACCACTTGACCCTCGATCACCACCGGACGGCGTCGCAGCCGAGCGCGTGCTGACCGCATCCGATCGGGGATCTGGTGTAGCGGAATGCCGACAACTACCAGCACTCCGAAGAGCAGCAGCAAGATCAGCAATGGCACCGCCACATAGACGGTCAACAGATCCGTGAGCAGGCTGGACGAGACGTAGCCGATGATCCCGCCGGCACTGCGTAGTCGCTCGGGCTCATTGGTGCGGGGCAACCCGCGAGCGATGTTGATCAAGCCGAGCAAGCCGAGCATGATCGCGCTCCAGCCGATCAGCTGCCGTCCCAGCGGGCCATTACGGTCCGGGTGCCGCAATGTTCGCCAGGCCATCAGCAGCAACAGAATGGGCGCCACGTGGCTGAGGGTTCCGATAGTGCTGGCAACACCGATGAAGACGGCATGCCCTGCCGCGCCCGGCAGCCCCCACCACACTGCCGCAGCGACGATGATCGCGCTGCCCAGCAGGAATAGCCCAATCCCGTCCCGGCGCAGCGCGGGATCGACGTCTTCCACAGTCGGGCCAATGCGCCGTACCGCGCGGCCGACGGCGTAGGCAAGCGCACCCAAGATCGCGATCACACCCAAGATCAGCTGATCGAAAAGCGGCTGACGCCGCCGACGACTCCGATATCGGCTGCTGCTGGGGCGCCGCCGTGACGCACTGGGCTGTGCTGCAGCAGCAGGTGTCGATCTCTTCCTTCCGGTCGACCGTGATCTCGCACGCTGGGACGATCCAGAGCTGCTGCGGGACCGCGGTGGGGAAGACGCACGGGTCGCCATGCTTGTGAGGTTACAAGATCAACGGTCGGATGGACTGGGTCACACGCCGAGAGTGGGGCGCGTACTGCCTGGGGTGTGCGGTGCTCGGGCACGAAAATGATCGAAGCCCGCGGGCGCCTCCCACACTGCGCCATTCACCAGAACGCCGACCTGATCATGGTCTGCGAGCTCGACCCCGCCAATCACCAGCCAACCCTCTGGGACGGAATCCGGATCCGGAAAGGTGGCTCCCAGTGCATGATCTTCCCCGCCGGTGAAGATGAAGCGGTATGGGTCCGAGCCCGTCGCCGCGGCTACTGCCTGCAATGGTTCGGCCACCTCAAACGCGTCCTGGCGTATGTCGATGACTACACCAGAGGCTCGCGCCACATGCCCTAGATCGGCCAGCAGTCCGTCAGAGATGTCGATCATGGACGTGGCGCCCGCCCGAGCGGCGATGGCCCCAGCGCCGTAGCTGACTTGCGGCACCCGCTGCGCCTCGACCAGCACACGCGGTGATCGGAATCCCCGTCCAAGGACGACCAAGCCGGCAGCTGCCCAGCCCAGTCGCCCATGAATGGCAACCACATCCCCCGGCCGTGCCCCAGATCGCAGCACAGGCTTTCGTCCGTCAAGTGAGCCCATTGCGGTGACTGCGATCGTGATGTCACGCGCTTTGGTTACGTCACCCCCGAGCAGACTCACTCCGGCCGCTTGGCTTTCCTGACAAAGCCCGTCGACAAGATCAAGGACCCAGCCCAACGTCAGATCGGCCGGCGCCGAGAAACCGACCAGGAGACCAGTCGCTCGGGCACCCATTGCCTCCACGTCGGCGATGTTGATAGCGACGGCCTTCCGTCCTACATCGCGAGCCTCCGACCAATCGCGCCGAAAATCCACACCCTCAACAAGCATGTCCACCGATGCCACCACTGCATCTTTGATCGCCAGCACAGCAGCATCGTCGCCGGGACCGACACCGACATCACTCGCCAACGACAAGCCTTCGGTAATCGCCGCAATGAGAGGAAACTCTCCCACTTCAGCCAACGTGGTGTCGCGGCTCATATTCACGCCAATCTCCCGTCATGCCCGATACGCGCGCTGCCGTCAGACCCTGTAGCGTGACGCACATCGGCGAGCGTACGCGGTCTGTTGTCCATCACTGACGATGCGCCCTGAGAGTACGAAAGACACCCCCGTGGAGAAAACGCAGGAGGTACCACCTGATGGTCGTGCAGGCATACATCTTGGTTCAGACCAACGTCGGCAAGGCGGCTGAGGTCGCGCACGCGATTGCCAACATTCAGGGTGTCACGCTGGCCGAAGATGTGACCGGCCCTTACGACGTCATTGTGCGTGCCGAAGCCGCCAGTGTCGACGAGCTCGGCCAGCTGGTAGTCGCCCGGGTACAGACGGTCCCTGGCATCACCCGCACGGTGACCTGCCCGGTAGTTCACATTTAATTTGGAGCTGCTCGCGCAATCGCGCGTGGAGCCCGCCTACTTCGTCGTCGCTCGCAGAGGAAACTGCGCCTCCGCTCGTTCCTCCTCAGCACGGCGTCGCGCGATTTTTCCGACGCTCGCAGCTGAATTTGGAGCTGCTCGCGCAATCGCGCGTGGAGCCCGCCTACTTCGTCGTCGCTCGCAGAGGAAACTACGCCTCCGCTCGTTCCTCCTCAGCACGGCGGCGCGCAATTTTCCGACGCTCGCAGCTGAATTTGGAGCTGCTTGCAGCTGCTACCGCAGCCCAACAGGGCGGCGTAGCGCCAATGTGATCAATCGCTCAACCAACTCCGAATAGGGCACGCCGCTAGCTGCCCACATCCGCGGAAACATGGAATGAGGCGTGAATCCCGGCATGGTGTTGATCTCATTGACCACCACCTCTCCGTCGCGGGTAACGAAGACGTCTACCCGGGCGAGCCCCTCACAGCCAATCGCCTCGAAGGTCTTGATGGCCAAGTGCCGGACCTGATCGGCCAGCTCAGGTTGCACCTGAGCTGGTACATCAAGATCAACCTGTTCCTCGGGTAAGTACTTGGCCTCAAAGTCATAGAAGCCAGACGCGCTGTGTACCCGTATCTCGGCTACCACGCTTGCCATCGGTGATCCGCCAAGATCATCTAACACACCGCACTCAAGCTCCCGGGCCCCGACGAATCCTTGTTCAACGATGATCTTGGGATCGTAGCCTTGGGCGAGGAAAATGGCCTGCTCGAGCTCAGCAGGATTGTTCACCTTCGAGATTCCCAAGCTGGATCCGCCCCGGGCGGGCTTGACGAACAGCGGATATTGCAGCGCCGCAATCGCCTCCAAGCATGCGGCCCTGTCCCGCCGCCACTCAGCCGGAGTAACCGGCACGAAAGGTCCAACGGGCAGGCCAGAGGCAGCTAGCACAAGCTTCATATAGTGCTTGTCCATTCCGACGGCGCTGGCTAGCACCCCTGCACCCACGTAGCGGGTGCCCATCATCTCGAACAGCCCCTGGATGGTGCCGTCCTCACCGAAGGGCCCATGCAGCAATGCGAGCGCTACGTCGACCGGACCCAGCTGAGACAGTGCAGATTGTTCCCGGACGGCAAGCTCGCTGCCGCTGGAGACCCGCATCAGCAACGCTTCAGCCGCATTCTCGCTGAGCTGGGGCAGCCTCCCGTCGCTCACCGCCAGCCGGCTGATCGTCTCCGGATCCACCAGGATCCACCGCCCGGTGGGCGTAATGCCGATACCCACCACATCAAAGCGATCCCGATCCAACGCGCTGAGCACCCCAGCCGCGGTGAGACAGGACACGCCGTGCTCGCTGCTGGTTCCCCCGAAGACCACCGCAACGCGGTGCCGAGAACCGTTGACCCTTCCGTTGGCCGGCCGGCTTTCACTCACGATTCTCGACCTTATCCGCAGGCGGCTGCTGCCGCCGGTCAAGCACCAGACTTGGGCCTGTGACCAAGCACCCGCAGCATGCTGATAGCACTTTCCAGACTCGGTTACGTCCCGAGACGGTGGCGGTCACCGCTGGCCGTCCTGAGCGAGTGGTCGACGCACCGCTGAACCCGCCGGTGGTGTTCGCCTCCACCTACATAGGCGCGCATGACATCAGTGCCGCACAGCTCGGCTACGGCCGCTATGGCAATCCGACCTGGCTGGCACTGGAACGGGCGATCGGTGCGCTGGAAGGCGGCAGGGCACTTGCGTTCGCTTCCGGTATGGCTGCTGCACACGCGGTACTTGAGCTGATGCCGCCGAGGGCTGTTGTGGTGATTCCTCACAACTGCTATCTCGGCGTTGCCGAGGCCGTCGATCGACGGGCCGCTAGATATGGCTGGCAGATACGGCGGGTCAATGTCGCCGATATCACTCAGGTGCTTGCGGCGGCCGAAGGTGCGGATCTGGTGTGGATCGAGTCACCCACTAATCCGACGATTGAGGTGGCCGACCTGCCCGCGCTAGGACGCGAGCTGGCCGGCGAGTCACTTTTCGTGGTGGACAACACCTTCGCCACTCCGCTGCTGCAACGCCCGCTGGAGTACGCCGCCGACATCGTCTTGCACTCGGCGACCAAGTTGCTGTCAGGTCATTCCGATGTCCTACTCGGCGCTCTAGTCGTAAGAGCCGACAACATCGATATGTTCTCGGCATTGGATGCCGTACGTCGCTCCTTCGGCGCTGCTCCTGGTCCCATGGAGGCCTACCTGGCGTTGCGCGGCCTGCGGACCCTGCCGCTACGGCTAGCCAAAGCCCAGGCAAGCGCACAAATCCTCGCCGAACGGCTCGTCACGCATAGGCATGTGCAACGTGTGCGCTTTCCGGGACTTCCAGACGATCCGGCTCACGACATCGCTCAGCGCACTATGTCGGGTTTCGGTTCAGTGATTTCCATCGACCTGGCGGATGCGAGAACGGCGGAGACTTTCGTCGAGGGCTGCTCCCTGTGGGGATTTGCCACCAGCCTCGGCGGCGTCGAGTCCACCTTGGAGCGGCGCCGCCGCTGGGCCGGCGAGCTTTTAACCGTGCCTGAGAGTCTGGTTCGGTTGTCGGTTGGGATCGAGCATGTTGAGGACTTGTGGGACGATCTCGCCCAGGCTCTTGATCATCTTTAAGGGTTGATAACCCCTTCGAGGTTTAGTAACGCTCCGGTTTGGCGGAGCGCGACATGAGTGCCGTGATCATCTCCGCCGGGGTTAGCTCGCCGGCGATTACAGCGGCCACATTTTCCACGATTGGCATTTCCACATGATGCTTGGCAGCCAGTTCGGTGATGGATGCGCAGGACTTGACGCCTTCGGCGACCTGTCGGGTGGACGCGGTGATCTCCGCGACAGTACGCCCCCTTCCGAGCTCCTCGCCGAAGGTTCGGTTGCGGGACAGCGGCGATGAGCAGGTGGCGACCAGATCGCCGAGTCCGGCCAGGCCGGAGAAGGTATACGGGTCGGCGCCCAGCACTAGTCCTAGCCGAGTGATCTCAGCAAGCCCTCTAGTGATCACCGACGCTGTCGCATTCGCTCCTAGGCCCAGCCCAATCGCCATGCCAACAGCCAGCGCAATGACGTTCTTGGTTGCGCCGCCAAGTTCGCAGCCGATGACATCGGTGTTGGTGTACGCCCGGAATCGCGCGGTATGACACACCGCCTGGAATGCCTCCGCCGTCGGAAGTGAGACGCTGGCCACGACACTGGCTGATGGCTGGCGTTCGGCGATTTCCCTCGCCAGGTTGGGGCCGGTGACAACGACTATGCGCTCGGGCGCGATCTGACCGGCTTCGGCGATCACCTCGCTCATCCGCAACCCAGAACCAAGCTCAATACCCTTTGCCAGGCTTACCACGATCGCGTTCTCTGGGATCTGCCAATGACTAAGGTTGCTGCGGAGCGATTGAGAGGGCACTGCCAGCACCACAAAGTCGGCTCCACTCATGGCCTCCTGTGGGTCACTAACGGCCCTAAGCGACTCAGGCAGCTCGAGGTCGGGAAAGTAGTCCGGGTTGCAGTGATCGAAGTTGATCTTGTCTGCGAGTTCTGGTCGCCGTGCCCAGAGCGTGACCTCATTACCGGCATCGCTGACAACAAGTGCAAAGGCCGTACCCCAAGAGCCCGAACCCATGATGGTAATGCGCGCCGGGACTCTGGCTTCTGCAGCGCCGTTCATGTTTGGTCTCCGGTGGTCAATTCGTTCTGCGGATCGTAGCGATCGGCGGGAGGTCGGACACCGCGAAGCTCGGCCACCAACATGGTGATGGCGTCCATGATCTTGGTTGTCGCCTCCTCAAGTGTGCGGGCAGTGATCGGCTTGGCCCGAAGATCATCGAGCGGAACCGGATCGCCGACCGCGACACGTAAGGTCTTGCGAGGAAACAGCTTGGGGAAACGCGGCTTGCGACCGGGCATCAGCTCGTGGGCACCCCACTGTCCGATCGGCACCACCGGGCAGCCGGTTTGAAATGCCAGCCGTGCCGCACCCGATTTGCCCCTCATCGGCCACAGCTCCGGATCGTAGGTAATCGTCCCCTCGGGATAGATCACCAACGCGCGACCCTGATCGATCGCCTGGGCTGCTGCAACGAGCGCTTCCTTGGATCGCGCTGACCCGCGCTGAACGGGAATCTGGCCACAAGCAGCAATGATGCGCCCAATGACGGGAATCTGGAACACCGAGGCTTTTGCGAGGAAGCGCGGCCAGCGGCCTGAGTACGCCAGAAATTGACCGAGGGCCAACGGATCTGCATTGGAGATGTGGTTCGCGGCAAAGATCACTCCACCGGTCTGGGGAACCCTGTCTTGGTGCCGCCAGTCCCGCTTGGTTAACGGCCGCAGGATCGCGTGGAGAATCCTGACTACGGTCGAGATCGTCTGCGCTCCCGGCTCATGATTGACCTCTGACAATGGCCTGAGCACCGTACGTCGACTCGCGACGGGGTTCTCGGTCATCGGTACCTCGGTCTTCCTAGCTGGTCATGCATTCAGGACCGGTTACGTCTTGTTCGGGTTGCCAACCGTCCCTAAGTTGCTTCACCTTACGGGATCATGGGCACGTGCACTTTGACGTCAGCTCCAGATGATGGCGCCAACGCCAACTGCCGCGGCGGTGATCGCACTCAAGCCAACCGAGTACGCAAAATCCCGCCTCGCGCTTCCCGATCCGCTGCGCCGACGGCTCGCCTGGACCATGGCGCTGGACACGTTATCGGCGTTATCTCGCGCACTACCGCAGGTACTGGTAGTCAGTAATCAGCCAGCGTTGGAGGCCCAACTCCGCCGGGAAGAAATCGCAGCAGATGTGGTGAGCGACTCCGGTCATGTCGGCATCAACTCAGCCCTAAGCCATGGCGCCATGACATTACGGCACGCAGGTTTCACTACTGTCATGGCGTGTGTAGGTGATCTTCCAGCCTTGCGGCCGGAGTCTGTTCTTCTAGTCCTTAACGCCTCACGAGGTCATCCACGATCCTTCGTCGCGGACGCTTCGGGAATAGGCACCACGATCCTTGTGGCGCACAACGTCGATCTGGCGCCACAGTTTCAAGGACGGTCGGCTGCGGCTCACTACGCCTCTGGCGCAGTGAGCCTTTCTGAGGAAGCCGTCTCCTCGCCGATTGCCGACGCCCGCCGGGATGTCGATACCGAAGCCGATCTTGCCGCAGCGATTGGACTTGGCGTAGGTCAAGCAACCCAAGCGCTCATCGATCCCGAAACAGGTCAACTCGGTTGCTATGAGTTGATCACTGCGACGCAATGGCGTAATGCGAACGGCGACCAACTCGCGATCACTGCTTCTGGAAGGCGGATCACCTTACCTGCCGAGGCTCTAGGGAAGACTCTCCGGCATGCCCAAGTCGGTCAGCGCCTCCATTCCGTGGCAGCCGCTGGCCGAGTTTTATCTGCCTGGCTTTGAACGGGTCGCGCGCGCCGCTGTCCTGGACGAATGAGCGAGCAGACACGTTTTTCGTCTGCGAGCGAGTGAGGAAGGCAGCGGCCTGCAACGCGCGATCCGCGCGGAGCGAGCGCAGCGAGCGGAGCAATCAAACTCAGCACTAGCGCTTGGCCGCGGTTTTCTTCGCCGTCGAGGCCTTCTTGGCTACTGTCTTCCTCGCCGGCACTGCAGTCTTCGATGTCGCCGCGCTACCGCTGGCAGCCTTTGTGGTCGCCTTTCTTGCGGTCGCCTTGGGCACCTTCTTGGCTCCCGAGACGTAGGCCTTCAAGTCCGAGCCCGCACGGAAGCGTGGAACAGCCGTGGCCTTGGCGCGCTTGCGCTCGCCCGTACGCGGGTTCCGCACCATCCTTGCCGAACGAGACACCTTCTCGAAAACACCAAAACCGGTGATCGACACCTTCTCCCCAGCCGCAGTTTTATAGGTGATCGTTTTCACCACGGCGTCAAGGGCCTTGGCTGCTTCGGTCTTGCTGCCGTCGTAGTATTCGGACAGCGCCTGAATCAATTCGGCCTTGTTCACAGCTTCCCTTCTCGATGCGGTTCCAAGCTTGCTGGGAACTTGGGCAGCGTACGGTACGCCTGCAGAGCCAACGCTAGGGAAGATCGCGCAGCCAGACAATCATCTCGCTTGCACATTTTGGTGTCTTGTAAGGAAAAACCCGAGCTGCGAGCGTCGGCATTGCGCGAGCAGCTCCAATAACAATCGAGCTGCGAGCGTCGGCATTTGGCGAGCAGCTCCAAGTTAAACAGGCACGACCGCCGTGCTAATTGACAGCGGCCACCTTCGCCGGCAGCGTCTTTGGCTTGTACGCCGGCCGGCCGCGTTCGAACTCCTCGATTTGATCAACATGCCGGAGCGTCAACCCGATGTCGTCCAGGCCCTCCATCAGCCGCCATCTGGTGTAGTCGTCAATCTCGAACTCGGTCTGGAAACCGTCGGCAGTGATCTGCCGTCCAACAAGGTCGACGGTGATCGGCGCAGCCGGATGTTCCTCGACGAAGTCCCAGAGTTCTTCGACGATCTTCTGGTCGACGACGGCAATCAGCAGACCAGCCTTCCCGGAATTGCCCCGGAAGATATCGCCGAACCTTGATCCGATCACGACCTTGAACCCATAATTCTGCAGCGCCCAGACCGCATGCTCTCGGGAAGAGCCAGTCCCGAAATCTGGACCCGCGACCAAGATCGTCGCACCGGCGTATTGCGGCAGGTTCAGCACGAAACTGGGGTCGGAACGCCAAGCTGCGAAAAGGCCGTCCTCGAAGCCCGTTTTAGTCACCCGCTTCAGATAGACCGCCGGAATTATCTGATCGGTGTCGACATTGCTGCGCCGCAGTGGAAGTGCCGTGCCGGTATGTGTGGTGAACGCGTCCATGATCATCTCCTAGCAGACAGATCGGCTGGAGAGCTAAGCCTGCCGGTCACGGCTGTGGCGGCGGCGACGAGCGGTGACACCAGGTGTGTCCGACCTCCCTTACCCTGCCGACCCTCGAAGTTGCGATTCGAGGTCGACGCCGCCCGCTCGCCGGGAGAGAGTTGATCAGGGTTCATTCCCAGGCACATCGAGCAACCCGCGGCTCGCCATTCGGCTCCGGCGTCCTTGAAGATCACGTCCAGCCCCTCCGACTCGGCTTGCAAGCGCACTCGCGCGGAGCCAGGAACGACCAGCATGCGTACGCTCTCGGCAACGTGGTATCCCCTGATGACGCCAGCCGCCGCGCGCAGGTCCTCGATTCGCCCGTTGGTACAGGAGCCAAGAAAGACTGTGTCGACGTAGATGTCACGCATCTTCTGCCCCGGCTTGAGCGCCATGTATTCCAGCGCCTTCATCGCTGCGGTCCGGTCCGCCTCCTCGGCAAAGATCTCCGGATCGGGCACTTCGGCACCCAGCGGAACACCCTGACCTGGATTGGTTCCCCAGGTGACAAAAGGCGTCAGCTGACTCGCATCAAGATCAACTTCTGCATCGAAGGTGGCATTGGGATCACTGCGGAGCGTCTGCCAATAGGCCAGAGCGGCATCCCAGTCCGCAGCTTCCGGTGCGTGCGGGCGTCCCTTGAGGTAGGCAAAGGTGGTTTCGTCAGGCGCGATCATGCCAGCTTTGGCACCCCATTCGATGCTCATGTTGCAGATCGTCATGCGACCTTCCATGCTCAGCGCCTCGATGGTGGTGCCGCGGTACTCCACGATGTAGCCCTGGCCACCGCCGGTCCCTACCTTGGCGATCAATGCCAGCACGATGTCCTTTGCGGTCACCCCGACCGGCAATTCGCCGTTGACATTCACCGCCATGGTCTTAGGCCTGGCCTGCGGCAACGTCTGGGTGGCCAACACATGCTCCACCTCAGAGGTACCGATACCGAATGCGATGGCCCCGAATGCGCCGTGTGTGGAGGTATGCGAATCACCGCAAACCACGGTCAGGCCGGGCTGAGTCAAGCCCAGCTGGGGACCGATGATGTGCACAATGCCCTGATCAAGATCACCAAGACTATGGATGCGAATGCCGAACTCCCGCGCGTTATTACGCAGCGTCTCGACCTGAGTCCGCGACACCGGGTCGGCGATGGGCCGGTCGATGTTGAGCGTCGGTGTGTTGTGGTCCTCTGTTGCCAGTGTCAGGTCAGGGCGGCGTACCGGTCGGCCGGCCTGACGCAAGCCATCAAAGGCCTGAGGGCTGGTGACCTCGTGGACAAGGTGGAGATCGATAAAGAGCAGATCGGGCTCACCCTCGGCGGTTCGCACGACGTGGTCGTCCCACACCTTTTCGCTCAATGTCTTGCCCATAATGATTAATCTTCTCCTGTCCCCGGTCCCCAACTGCCGGAGCTCCAAGGATTTCCCACGGCTGGCAAGCTAATCTTTGCACTTGCCTTCCAGCATGCGAGACGGCAGTATCAAGGCATGGACAACTCTAGCGGTGTCGGCGTCCTCGACAAAGCCGCCCTGGTGCTCAGTGCCTTGGAGACCGGACCGACCACTCTGGCAGGCCTGGTCGCTGCCACTGGATTGGCCCGGCCGACTGCGCACCGACTTGCCGTTGCCCTCGAGCATCATCGTCTGGTGAGCAGGGATCTGCAAGGTCGATTCGTGCTCGGGCCGCGGCTCGGCGAACTGGCATCGGCTGCTGGCGAGGACCGACTGTTGGCGACCGCTGGACCGGTACTCGCCCGGCTGCGCGATATCACGGGCGAGTCGGCTCAGATGTTTCGCAGGCAAGGCGACTATCGGGTATGCGTAGCCACTGCTGAACGGATGTCGGGATTGCGCGACAGTGTGCCGATCGGCACTCAGCTGACCATGAGCGCAGGCTCAGCGGCCCAGGTGCTGCTTGCCTGGGAGGAGCCCGAACGGATGCAGCGAGGTCTACGAGGCAGCCGCTTTTCTGCGGTCGCCTTGGCGGCGGTGCGCCGACGCGGCTGGGCCCATTCGGTCGGTGAGCGAGAACCTGGCGTGGCCTCGGTTTCGGCACCCGTACGCTCCCCCTCTGGGAAGGTCATTGCCGCGGTGAGCGTTTCTGGTCCAATCGAACGGCTGTCCCGCCAGCCCGGCCGGCTCCATGCACCAGCGGTAATAGCCGCTGCGGAACGGCTGAGTGAGGTGCTGCGTCGCAGTGGCGGCGAGTGAGCCCTCGCCCTGACTAGCAGCAGAGCGCTCGCTAGGGTCTGCTGTGTGGTCGAATCCCTAATACACCGGCGCGCTGTTGGCATTGACTATGCGGTGCAACGCTGGCGAGCTGAACGGGCTCGCAAGGCCGGCTATATCACCGAGGTGATTCCGTACACCAGCTATGGCTCGACAAGCTGGTTGCGAATCTTGGCTCGCGTGCTGCTGGCAAAGAATTCCCGGCGTCAGGCCGATCTGCCGACCGGGATACGCGGCTGGCGTAACTTCGTTGGCGTCCCGGTGGAGAACGCGAGGGTAAGCGTCGATACCGAAGCAGGATCGCACGAGGTGCAGGCCGACCACAGCGGCATCATCGACGTCGTCATCGATGTTGATCTTGAACCGGGATGGCATCAAATCGGACTGAGCTCGGAGAGCTCAGCTATAGCGACGGCACTGGTCTTCATCGTCGACCCCCAAACCACCTTCGGGGTGGTTTCTGACGTTGATGACACGGTCATGGTCACCGCACTGCCACGGCCACTGCTTGCCGCTTGGCACACCTTTGTTGTCAACGAACATGCGCGAGCGACCACCCCGGGCATGCCGGTGCTATACGAGCGACTGAGCACCCGTTACCCGGGAGCACCGTTCATCTACCTGTCCACTGGAGCCTGGAACGTTGCCCCTACCTTGACTCGCTTTCTATCGCGCAACCTTTATCCGGCCGGGCCGTTACTGCTCACCGATTGGGGGCCGACCGCAGACAGCTGGTTCCGCAGCGGTCGGCAGCATAAGCGCAGCAGTTTGGAACGGCTGGCGCGCGAATTCCCTGAGATCAAATGGCTCCTGATCGGTGATGACGGTCAGCACGATGAGTCGATTTACCGCGACTTCGTAGCACAACATCGCAATAATGTGAACGCGATCTGTATCCGCCAGCTGACACCAAGCGAGGCCGTGTTCGCCGGCAGCAGTTTCCGCGGTCACACCAAGACCGGTGATTCGACTGTGCCCTGGCTCTACGCTTCAGATGGCGCAGGTATGGCCGATAAGTTGGAGCGCATCGGCTTGTTGGAGCCAGCACCGCAGCAGCCGGAGATCGAGGCCTAAGTCCCTCGTCCGGTGAGATGGTTTAGCCATGGTGAGCACGGCGGCGTCATTGTTCTGGATTGCCTTGTGCGCCGTGATAGCGCCGCTGGTTGCGGGTCTGGTACCGCGACGACTAGTCCCGGAAGTGGTATT
>Ga0081538_10000313_pt1 | contig 55735 bp, 61 predicted proteins | sample TabmetS5T2R1_FD_71022 | JGI IMG/M metagenome (GOLD analysis project Ga0081538, IMG submission 71022) | Tabebuia heterophylla rhizosphere microbial communities from the University of Puerto Rico - S5T2R1 | ecosystem: Host-associated > Plants > Roots > Rhizosphere ...
TCGAGCGCACCCTGGGTCTTCGACTTCGCGCCGCCGGAGGTCACCGACTCCATCAGCTCGGGAAGCCCTGCCGAGTCATCCTCGCGGAGGTCCAGGCGGCCGACGGCCTCCGCGAAGCGCAGGTAGGTGTCCACGCTGGCGATCACGATCCGCGCATCGATAGTCAAGATCTCGATTCCGATCAACGAGACCCGGATGTAGGCGTCGATAACGAGGCCCTTGTCGAGGATCACGTCGATCACATCGGCCAGGCCGCTTGGGCGCGGGCGTTCCAGGTATCCGCGCGGGGTTGCACGTGCCACTGCCATCCGTCTGCTCCTAACTCAACTGCGCGAGGCGATCGAGGCGGTCCAGGATCGCTCCACTGGGGTACCGCGTCCGCTCGACCTTGCTCAACAGCAAAATGGCGTACTCCGCTATCTGCTCGGGCGACCGCACCGCCGCCTCAATGCGGTCCAAATGGTCGGGGTTGGGAAAGCTCTCCTCCCGGACCCGATCAAGGAGAAGCTGCACGTACACTTCCCTCAGCGACGGTCCGGCCACCACTACCTCCCCCAAGTCGAATCCTTGCGTCCTCGGGTGCCCCCTCGCCGCCGCGGCAAACAAAGCACGCGGACGCGATTAGCAAGCCCATCGCCGGGTAGCCATCCCGGCCTTTCGCAGCCCGGGAATCTGCGGCCTGCCGGCGCGCTGGGCACGCCAGTCTGGAGTTTTGCCCGCAGCACCGGGTAGACGAAAGGCGGGAGAAAGGAGGGACGAGATGTCAACGCCCGAACAGTGTGTAATCCTCGATATTCCGCAGGGCCTGAGTCTCAATCTGCTGGGGCTCATCGTCACGATCGGTCCGATCCGCATCGTCGCTGACCGCGCCGGCCTGCTCGGCGGAATCCTGGCGTCGCTCACGTGCGGAGGGATCGAGTCGGCGGAGCGACTTGAGGCGCTCGCACAGATGGTCAGGTCTCAGCAGGGTCAGAACGGAGGAGGCCAGGGGCAGCAGGAGCCGGCTGGGCGGACATAGCCGCGCCAGGCCCAGTTCCACCTAGAGCGCCCCCGGCTAGGGGGCGCTCCGCGCTAGTACCACAGATCAGACAAGCCGCCGCAACAGGCTGCCCACACCCTGGAGGACGCCGCGCAGCAACCCGAAGACGCCCGCCAGGAGGCCCCCTATCGCCCGGCCGAGGCCGCGAAGAACTCCCATCTTCAACTCCTCTCGAACTCCGAGGTCCCAGTACCCAGGACATAGGACCGGACACCCGACGACGCATCGTCTTGCAGCGGACCCCCCTCCTGGTCGCCGCTCTACGACCTCCTCGGAGGGCGGTTCAGGCTCATCGGAGCGGCGAGGCCAGCGTTGCGACATGCCGGTCCGCAAAACACGTGACCGTGCTTGCACGCCACGAAGTGACGCTTGCACCGAAGGCACTCAGCCACTCAAGGCTCTCCGTCTAGCCGTCACGGCGTGCGGCGAGTCCGCGCGAGCGTGTTCTCCCGCCGAGCCGGCCGGCGGTCTGCTCTGGCTGAGCTACTCACTGGCGACCGTCCCCGTCCATACCGAGCAACTCCGGGAACGGTGCAAATTCCGTCGTTTTCCTGCCCTTCGCGGGAGTGCGCGTGGCCACTGAGGGAAGTCGTCGCCCGAGGGAGGCGGTCCTACGCCGGCTATCGCACACATGATCTGTCACAGCTGCGGCGCTCACAGCGAGGGGCCGGCCTCACGCTACGGGTCATCTGCTGGTCGCTGCGGGTGCGGTGGGATGCGGCAGGTTGTGCGAATCGTTCGGCATCCAGGAGGCGCGGTATCGGCGTCTCTGGAAGACCTTGAGCGCAGCTTCCAGCAGCGGGCGGGCGATGAGACGTTGACCCGCGACCCAAAGGCGTCGTAGCTCGGGTAGCTGCCGAGAGAGGGATACTGGGCGGGCGATGTCGCGGCAAAACGTGGAGATCGTGCGCAGCTTCCTCATCGATGACTTCGACGAGGCGCTGAGGTACGCGGACCCCGACATCGTTTGGAACCCTGTGGAGGAATCGTCTGCGCAGGGACATGATGCGGTTCGCGCCAGCACGGCGCGCTGGAAGAGCGAATGGGACGACTACGAGTTGATTCCCGAGGAGTTCGCCGACGCGGGCGACCGCGTGGTCGTGACTGTCCGCTTCAGAGCACGTGGCCGGGGAAGCGGTATTGAGGTCGACGCCCGCCTCTACGACGTCTTCACGCTCCACGACGGCAAGATCGTGCGCATGGATCAGTTCACCGAGCACTCCGAAGCCCTCGAAGCCGCGGGGCTGTCGGAGTAGCCGCCGGTTAGAGCTCGCGCCTCGGTTCATTCGCAGTCGAACTCCGCGATCCTGACCACCAGGCCGGTGAGGCTCTCCTTGGAGAGCCACAGTTCGTCCTCCGGGATCTGAGGGAGTTCGTCCTCGTGGTCGTCCGCAACCGCCTTCGACGGGACGGGGTGGATCTCGGTGAAAAACGTGTGTGGTTAGTGTCCACAGCTCCCCTCCTCAATCAGTTCCAGCAGTGGCTCGCCGACGACTGGGTGGTAGTCGAGAACAGCGACGATCAGGGACAGCAGGCGGTCGAACTCGCGGGTTGCCATAAGCCTGAGCGTGGTGCTGAGAAGCTGTTCGTAGGCCTGCTCAGAGATGTTCCAGTGCTCGAGAGCCCGAGGATGTCGGCCTCGTCGTTTGAGCGCTGGGGATTGAGCCGCCCCCAGCGGAACTCCTGCCAGTTAAAGACCTCGAGTAGGCCGGCGAGGGTCGCGACTATCTGCCGGACCGCGTCCCGGCTTGAGCGGGGGTCGACCCGGACGAGGGCGTAGCCGCGGGCCCCGTACCCCGGGACGATGGAGACCGCCCGGACGGCGAGGCCGACCATCATCGCCGCGGCGCCGTGGGCGGCCTCGTGATGCTCGAGTTCGTCCAGAGTCATCCTGCAAGCCCTGGCGGCAGTTCGCGCCGGAACACCTCGTCCTCGGCCTCCTTCTGCCGGCGGCGGGCATCGGCTTCGAGCTTGCGGACGGCGAGCTGCTCCTGGTATCGCCGCTCGCGCAGCTCGGCCTCGGCGCGTTCCTTCTCGATTTCGCCCGGGTTGTATTCGACGAACGCGCCGGACGGCGACATCCGGATACCGGAACCCATCGGCTCCATGTCCCCCGGGGCGGCCTGGCCGGCGTGCGCCGCGCAGTGCCACCGCCGGACGGCGACGGGCTGCGGAGCCCCGGTCATCTCGTCGACGGGCTGGCAGCCGCAGATTGGGCATAGCTGCCACGGGGACCAGCCGCTTCTGGCGCATGCCTGCGCCTCCTCGAGGCTTTTCTGGCCCGAGGTCTTGAACCCGAGCCGCTTTCTCAGTCCGTTGAGAAGCCGGCGCCGCATCGCGGGCTCTACCCCCTCGAGACCCATGAGCACCTCGCCGACACTGCGCATCTCGACGCGATGGGCCTCCGCGAGCAGCTCACGCAAACCGCCCGTTCCTCGGGGTCGTCGAGCACGTTCGGCAGCTGCCAAAGGCTCTTGGCGTCGAGGCGCTCGTCGAGGCGGTAGTACGGGATACGGAGCTTCACGCGTCCGCTTCCTCGCCGAGCAGCTCCGCGAGTTCGCGCAGCGCCTCCGTCTCGCTGCAGACGGAGTGGCCTCCCGGTCGCAGCCAATGCGGCTCCGTCGAGGGGATCCACAGCGCCCTCGCGTAGCCGGCCTGCTCGAGGTCGGCGCCGTTCATGGCTGACCCCCGTCGCCGAGGTAGTGGCGAAAGTCGAGGGGGTCGATCGTGAGCTGGCGGCCGACGTGCTTCGCGGGCAACGCGCCGCGTTGGACCTCCCGGTAGATCGTGTCCCGGCTGACGTTCGCGATCCTGGCGGCGTCAGCCGGGGTTAAAAGGACGATGCCGTCCCGGCTCGGAGTCTGCGTACGCATGTCCCCATCGTTGCGCAGCCCCTGTCACGGTTCGGGACCCGTCAAAATCTCCGACGCACCTGGACGGCGTGCGTCGGATTTGCGTCGGAGATGGGGTGCGAACCGCTACGAACAGGAGCGAAAGCGGCGCAGTGTGGTGCGGGTTTCGCCGCTATGCGCCGCTGTTCGCGGCCCTGCGGGTGATCGGGCTGACTGGATTTGAACCAGCGACCTCTCCGACCCGAACGGAGCGCGCTACCAGGCTGCGCCACAGCCCGAACGGCCCAAGACTAGCGCCCGTATTCGGCGCGGGCGCGCGAGTGCCCATTGCCATACTGAGGCTGCGTGAGGGCCAGCCGGTACCCAGTCGCCATTCTCGTGTCGGCCCTCGCGGTGCTCGGCGCCTGCTCCTCGGACGACGACGATTCGCAGTCGCCGTCGGCTACCACAAGACCGGCCGCCACCGAGATGCCGGACCGGACGAGCGGCGGCGACGGCCAGGCGAGCGGCGGCGACGGCCAGGCGAGCGGCGGCGAGGGCCTGGCGAGCGCGCGTCCGGTCCGGCTGCTTCCGCTGGGGAATTTCGACGAGCCGACCTACCTGACAGCGCCGCGGGGCGACCGGCGGCGCTTCGTCGTGGAGCGCGGCGGGCGGATCGTGGTCGTCAAGCGCGGGCGGGCGCTTCAGGAGCCTTTCCTCGACATCTCGGGCGAGGTCACGACGGGTGGGGAGAGCGGGTTGCTGTCGATGGCGTTTGCCCCCGATTACGCCCGTTCCGGCCGCTTCTACGTCTACTACACGGACCAGGACGGCTTTCCGACGATCGCGCAGTTCCGGCGCTCGGCCGGGAACCCCGACCGGGCCGACCCCGGCTCGCGTGTGACAACCATGCGGGTGGCCCACTCGCGCTTCAACCACAAGGGCGGCCAGGTGCAATTCGGCCCGGACGGGAAGCTGTACGCGGCGTTCGGGGACGGCGGTGGCGGCGGAGACCCCGATGAGAACGCGCAGAACCTCGGCCGCATCCTGGGGAAGATGGTCCGCATCGAGCCGCGGCCCGGGGGCGGATACTCGATTCCCGCCGACAATCCCTACGCGGACAGTTCCCGCGCGCGCCGCGAGGTCTACGCCTACGGCCTGCGCAACCCCTACCGCTTCTCGTTCGACCGGCGCACCGGCGGTCTCACCATCGGGGACGTTGGCCAGGACGCCGTCGAGGAGATCGACTACGTGCCCGGCCGCGGGAGAGGTGCGCCACCGCCGGGCGGCTACAACTTCGGCTGGGACGTCTTCGAGGGCCGCGACAGCTACGAGGGCGGTCGGGCCCCCGGCCACGTTTCGCCTGTGATCGCGCACTCCCAGGACGGCGGCTTCTGCTCGATCATCGGGGGCTACGTCATTCGCGACCCTGCGCTCGGCCGTGGCTGGAGCGGTCGCTACATCTACGGCGACTACTGCAACCCGGTCATCCGCCTCGCCGGCCTTAGGCGGGGCAGCGTCGCCTCGCGGTCGAGCGGCCTGCGCGTCTCGGGCCTCGTCTCGTTCGGAGAGGACGGCCGGGGTCGCGTGTACGCGGTCTCGCTCGACGGACCCGTCTACCGCATAGGCCGCCGCTGAGCCGGCCGGCCCGGCATGCAACACTCGCCCCACCCGGAGGAAGGAGAGTCGGCATGTACTTCGAGGGGGTAGTTCCGGCGCTGCTGACGCCGTTCGAGGAGAGCGGCGCCGTGGACGCCGCCGCACTCGGCCGCAACGTGGAGTGGCTCCTCGACAACGGGGCCACGGGGCTCGTCGGCACCGGCACGATGGGCGAGGCGCAGAGCCTGAGCCCCGGCGAGCGCCGGCTCGTCATCGAGACGCTCGGCGAGGCCGCGGACGGGCGGGTCACGGTCACGGCGGGCGTGTCGAGCGAGACGCCGGAGGCCTCGACCGCGCTTGCAGCCGACGCCACCGCCGCGGGCGCGCGAGCGCTCATGCTGCTCCCGCCGCTGGGCTACCTCGGCGACGCCCGCGAGATCGAGCACTTCTACCGCGCCGTGGCGGGTGCAACCGAGTTGCCGATCATGGCTTACAACAACCCCAAGGCGAGCGGCACCGACATGCGCCCGGACCTGATCGCGCGGCTGGCCGAGATCGACGGCGTGGTGGCCGTCAAGGAGTGCTCGGGGGACGCCCGCCGGATCGCCGAGATCCTGAACGCGACCGACGGCCTCGAGGTGCTGGTGGGCGGCGACGACTGGGCGCTCGAGGGCTTCTGCGCGGGGGCGACCGGCTGGATTTCCGGCGTCGCGAACGTCGCGCCGCGCGAGTGTGTCGAGCTGTACAACCTCTGCTCGGAGGGCCGGCTCGACGAGGCTCGCGAGCTCCACGCCCGGCTCCTGCCGCTGGGACGGCTCGACATGCGGCCGAAGCTCGTTCAGTACTTCAAGGCCGCGATGGACATGGTCGGGCGGGAGGGCGGGCCGTGCCGCCCGCCGCGGCTCGAACTGACCGAGGACGAGCGCCATGAGGTGAAGGAGGCGGTGAGGGCGCTGGGAGCCGGAGTCGCCGGGTGATCGCAGGCCGGGTCTTCTCGGCGGTTGACTCCCACACGGAGGGGATGCCGACGCGTGTGATCACGGGCGGGATCGGCCCGATCCCCGGCGCCACCATGCTCGAGCGCAAGCTCCACTTCGAGGAGCACCTGGACGACCTGCGGCTGCTGCTGATGCGCGAGCCGCGCGGGCACGGCGCCATGTCCGGCGCGATCCTCCAGCCGCCGCTCCGCGACGACGCCGACTGGGGCGTCGTGTTCATCGAGGTCTCCGGCTGCCTCCCGATGTGCGGACACGGAACGATCGGCGTGGCGACCGTGCTCGTGGAGACCGGGATGGTCGAGGTGCGCGAACCCGAGACCGTCGTGCGGCTCGACACGCCGGCCGGACTGGTCGAGGCCCGCGTCGCGGTCGACGGCGGACGTGCGCGCTCCGTCAGCCTGCGCAACGTGCCCTCGTTCCTGCACGCGCGCGAGCGCAGCGTGGCGCTGAACGGCGGCACGCTCACCTACGACATGGCGTTCGGCGGCAACTTCTACGCGATCCTGCCCGCCGCCTCGGCCGGGCTCGCGATCGACCCGGCGCGGGCGGACGAGCTGATCGCACGCGGCCTCGAGATCATGGCGGCGATCAACGGGTCGGAACGTCCTGTCCACCCGGCCGACGAGCGGATATCGGGTTGCCGGCACGTGATCTTCACCGCGCCGGGCGAGGACGGGCCGCGCTCCCAGCGCAGCGCGACCTCCATCCATCCTGGCTGGCTCGACCGCTCGCCCTGCGGCACCGGGACCTCGGCGAGGCTCGCCCAGCTGCACGCGCGGGGCGAGCTTGGCGTCGGCGAGGAGTTCGTGAACCGCTCCGTGATCGGCACGCGCTTCGCCGCGCGGATCGTCGAGGAGACCGAGGTAGCCGGTGTTCCGGCGGTGGTACCGGAGATCAGCGGGCGCGCCTGGATAACCGGCATGGGCCAGTACATGCTCGACCCCGAGGACCCGTTCCCGGCGGGGTTCGCTCTCTGACGAGCTACGAGGTCGCGATAGTCGGGGCAGGCATCGTCGGCTGCGCCGCCGCGTTCGAGCTGGCGCGGCGCGGGGTGCGGGTCTGCCTGGTCGACAGGGGCGAGGTTTCGGGCGCCACCACCGGCCTCGGAGAGGGCAACGTGCTCTGCTGCGACAAGCGCCCGGGCGCTGAGCTCGAGCTCGCCCGGCTTGGCCTCGAGGCCTACGACGAGATCGAGGAGCTGCTCGGCGCCGAGGCGGGGATCAGACGCAAGGGAGCGCTCGTCGTCCACACCGGCGCGGATTCGTGGGAGGAAGAGCCCGGGCGGGTGGACGAGCTACGCACCGCCGGCATCGAGTGCTCGCTCGTCGATGCCTCCCAGGTCCGCGAGGCCGAGCCGGAGCTGCGCGGCGAGCTGCTTGGTGCAGCCTCGTTTCCGCGCGATCTCCAGTGCGACCCGCGCGCGATCGCTCGCGGCCTGGCGCGCGAGGCGGAGTCGCTCGGGGCGGCGGTCGAGACGGGTCGGCCGGTCGAGTCGGTGACCGTACGCGGCGGACGCGTCGAGGGGATCGAGGCGGACGGGGGCCTGATCGGCGCCGACGCCGTCGTGATAGCGGCGGGCGCATGGAGCGAGCCGCTGGCGCGCCGTGCGGGCCTCGATCTCCCGGTCGAGCCGCGGAAGGGCCAGCTGGTCCGGCTCGAGCGCAACCCCGCTTTCCTGCGCCACAAGGTGATCGACGGCTCGTACATGGCGGCGGTGGAGAGCGAGGACGCCGACCTCCGGGTGAGCACGGTTGTGGAGACCACGCTCGACGGCCACGTCCTCGTCGGTTCGAGCCGCGAGCGGCGCGGGTTCGACCTGTCCGTCGAGCCGTCCGTGAGCGAGGCGCTGCTCGAGTCGGCCGCGCGAATCGCGCCGGGGATCCGTGAGCTGCGCGTGGACGCCGCCTGGGCCGGTCTGCGCCCGTGGCTCCCGGGCGGCCTGCCCGCGATCGGGCCCTCGGCCGCCGCCGAAGGCCTCTGGATCGCCACCGGTCACGAGGGCGCGGGCGTGGCGCACGGTCCGATCACGGGCCGGCTGATCGCACAGGCGCTCACGGGAGAGACGCCGGACCTCGACCTCGGTCCCTTCGACCCCGACCGCTTCTAAGACAGACACACTCGGGTGCCCGATCAGCCCCGCTTCCGCCGGAACGGCGCGTCGAGCGCGGCGAAGAGCGCCAGCGCGAGCACGGCCGCGCCGGCGATGTACCAGGGCCACGGTCCCATCAGGTCGAGCAGGGAAGCGCTGTCGGGCTTCTCGCGCAGGAACATGTAGTTGCCCCCAGACAACAGATCCGCGAGCGCGGCTGCGCCGGCCACACACGCGGTGGCGATGAACGCTCGCCGGACAGCGCCCGCACGCGGCTCGAGCTCGCGCCCAAAGACGAGCAGGCACGCGGCGATCACCGCTCCGGAGTGGGTCACGAAGTAGGTCCAGAAGTACGGATCGGGGAAGCCCTCGCCCAGGTCCGGTGTAAGCACGGCCTGCAGCGAAGCCGTCAGTGCCCAGAAGTAGGTCAGCTCCACGGCGAGCGGCCACGCCGTCCAGAGCGCGATCGCCGCGACGATCGTCACGGCATCGGTGAGGTGAAACGGCAGGTAGCGGTCGATTGACCAGTCGCCGCGGACAATCGCGACCACGTGGTCGGTCGCGAACGCGACCAGGATCAGCACTGCCAAGCCGCGTGAGAGGAGCACGATCGAGCCCGGCGACCACCTGCGCCCCGCCACCACGGCGAGGCCCGCCAGCAAGGCGGTGGCGGCCACGGCAGCGACGTGCTCGGTCTCCAGCAGCTCCACCGGGCCATGTCCTACACGGTGCGGGTAGCCACCCCTCGCCCGGAGGCTGGCCCGACCCGGATACGCGGGCTCGCCCCGTGGTTCCGAAGGCCCGGCGGCGCAAAGCTCGACCTATGCAGATTCCCCGCGTACAGAGCCTCGCTCTCGAGCCTCGCCACGACGTGTTCTACCTGGACTGCAGCGTGCCGCCCGGACTGACGCTCACGGAGTATCGGCGCAGCCGGCCGCGGCGGCGCTCCTCCAGGTGGCTCAGCTGGGGCGGGACAGCATTCGCTCGGACTGCTTCGCGGTAACCACCGTCACCGGCAGGCCCAGCGCCTCCAGGCGGCGCGGGAGGTCGCGATGCAGCCAGTGCGAGACGCGCTGCGGCAGCGTCGAAACGATGATCTCGTCGAACCCGAGCTCCTCGACCGCTTGCTGAACGGCGACAAACGGATCTGTCTCGCCGATCCGCCCGTCTACGTGTCCGCCCACGGCCTCCTCGAGAACCGGGATGGCCAACTCGAGCGTCGCAGCCGCCTCGTCGGTGTCGGGATCCCAGTAGGGGCGCGGCACCAGGAGCGTGAAGCTGCACGGCGACCGCTGGGCGCGTGAGTGCACCTCGGCGATCAGTCGCGGTGTCGCCGCGGTTCGATGCGCCACGACGAGCACCCTCGCGGACTCCGGGGAGGTCATCGCACCGGCGATTGTCGCGCATTGCCGGCGCAGGCCGCGCGGCCGCTGGCTAGCCCAGATTTACCCAGACCGTCTTGTTCTCGAGGTAGGACTCGAGGCCCTCGCGGCCGTGTTCGCGGCCGACGCCGGAGGACTTGAAGCCGCCGAACGGTGCCGCCGGGTCGCCCGCGCTCCAGGTGTTGATCCATATGTCGCCGGCGCGCAGCAGCGCGGCAAGCTTGTGCGCCTTCGCGAGGTCGCGGGTCCACACGCCGGCGGCCAGGCCGTACTCGGTGTCGTTGGCGCGGCGGGCGACCTCCTCGATCGAATCGTACGGGAGCGCCACCAGCACGGGGCCGAAGATCTCCTCGCGGGCGATCGTCAGGTCGTCGCGCGTGGTGCTGAAGAGCGTGGGCTCGACGAACCAGCCGTCGCCCCCGAGGCTGGCACCGCCGGTCAGGAGCTCGGCGCCCTCGGACTTGCCGCGCTCGATGTAGCCGCACACGCGCTCCCGCTGCTCTGCCGAGATCAGCGGACCCAGCTGGGTGGCCGGATCGAGGCCCGGGCCAATTCGCGCCTTGGCCGCGGCCTCGACGAGGCCGCTCATCACGTCGTCGTACTGGTCGCTGTGGACGAACAGGCGCGAGCCGGCGTTGCAGGCCTGGCCGCTGTTGTAGTAGATCGCCTGGTAGGCGCCTTTGACGGCCTGTTTTAGGTCCGCGTCCGGGAGGATGATGTTGGGCGACTTGCCGCCCAGCTCGAGCGTTACGCGCTTGAGCGCGCGGCCCGCCTTCGCCCCGATCTCGCGCCCGACGGCAGTGGAGCCCGTGAAGGCGATCTTGTCGACGTCGGGATGGTCCACGAGCGCCGCGCCGGTCTCGCCGTCGCCCGTGATCACGTTGAGCACACCCTCCGGCAGTCCTGCCTCGAGGGCCAGCTCGCCGAACCGCAATGCGGTGAGCGGGGTCTGCTCGGCCGGCTTCAGCACGATCGTGCAGCCCGCCGCGAGCGCCGGGCCCGTCTTCCACGCGGCCATAAGGAGCGGGAAGTTCCAGGGGATGATCTGGCCGGCCACACCCACCGGCTCCTTGCGCGTGTAGCAGTGCATGCCGCGCTGGGCGACCGGCAGCACCTCGCCCGTGATGCGCGTCGGCCAGCCGGCGAAGTAGCGAATGTGCTCGGCCGCGAGCTTAACGTCCACCCGCTTGGCGAGCTTGACCGGCTTGCCGTTGTCGAGCGACTCGAGCTGCGCGAGCTCGTCCGCGTGCGAATCGATCGCGTCCGCCAGCGCCAGCATCGCGCTCGTCCGCTGCGCCGCCGCGATCCCGCTCCAGCGGCCGTCGTCGAACGCCTCGCGCGCTGCGCGCACCGCCCGGTCGACATCCTGCGAGCCGGCGTATGCGACCGGCGCGATCACGCGCCCGGTCGAGGGATCGAGCGTGTCGAACGTCCGGCCGTCGGCGGGGTCGAGGCGCTCGCCGCCGATCAGCAGCCGGTGCGGTCCCTCGGCGAACGCGCGGGCGGAGTCAGACAGAGCCTTGGGTAGCGCAGCGGCGGTGGTCATGGCGGTGAACCCTACGCTTACCGGGACCTCCCGGCGCTATTCGCCGAAGCGCAGCTCGACCGCCCCCAGGGCATCGAACTCGAGGCGCACGGTGTCGCCCGGCTGCGCCGCGTGGGGCGGGGCGAGGATGCCCGTGATGATGCGGTCGCCGGCATGCAGCTCCTGGCCGGCCTCTCCAAGCCTGCCGGCCACCACGCCGACCATCTCCTCCAGGTGCGCGCCGGTGGCGTCGGCATGCAGCTCGTGCTGCGGCTCGCCGTTCACGAGGATGCGCCCCGCGCCGGGCGCCTCCGCCGCGACCCTGGGGCCGAACACCACGGCGCGGTGGAAGATGTCCCCGGCCAGGATCTGCTCGAGCTCGATCGACAGGTCCGGCGGGTCGGCCAGCTCGAGGGCCGGCAGGAGCGCCACGATCGACCGCGCGTCGTCCCCGAGCTCGACGGCCACCTCCGACTCCACGATCACCTCACCGCTGTGGCCGAGCGACCAGCTGGCGCCGTCCTCGAGCAGGCCGTTGGTCGTGAGGAAGCCCACCAGCGGCCGGTCGATGCCGAGCTGCTCCTGGACCTGAGCGATGTTGAAGCCGATCTTCCAGCCCACATGCTCGGCGCCCTGGGCGAGGATCTGACGCCGGCGCACGAGCTGCGCCGTCATGCCGCGCTCGACTCTCACGGCGTCATCACGATCTTGAGCGCCTCCCGCCGGTCGTAGACCGCGTAGGCCTCGGCGGCGTCCTCGAGCCGCATGTGGTGGGTCACGAGCGGTGTGGGGTCGAGGAGGCCGGCCTCGAGCATCGCCAGCACGCGGTCGACGTGGCCGATGACATTGGCGTGGCCGGTCTTCAGGGTCAGGGCCTTGATCCAGACGATGCCCATGTGCAGCTCGATGCGCTCCGCATAGACGCCGATCGCCGACACGACGCCGGCCTTGCGCGTGACCCGGCAGGCGAGCTCGAGCGCATCGGGATGGCCGACCGCGTCGATCGCGGAGTCGACACCGCGCCCGCCGGTTGCCTGTTTGACCGCGGCACGCGGGTCGTCCTCCGTCAGGTGGACCGCCTCGGCGCCGAAGGCGCGGGCGTGCTCGAGTCGCTCCTCGACCGTGTCGATCGCGATCACCCGGGCCGCCCCCGAGGCACGCGCCGCCTGGACCGCGCACAGCCCGACCGGACCGAGGCCCAGCACCGCCGTGCTGTCGCCCGGGCGGATGCCCGCCTGGTCGACCGCGTGCCAGCCGGTGCCCATCACGTCGCCGGCGAACAGGGCGACGTCGTCCGACATGCCCGTCGGCACTCGTCGCAGCGTCAGGTTCGCGTGGGGCACGAGCACCTGGTCCGCCTGGGCGCCCTGCAGCGAGCCCAGCGTCTTGCCGTGACCGAACACGCGGCCCTCGTCGCACTTGTGGAAGTCCCCGCGGCGGCAGAAGAAGCAGTTGCCGCAGGCCGAGCAGTAGCAGCCGAGCACGCGCTCGCCCTGGGCGACGTCGGTCACGTCGTCGCCCGCCGCAACCACCGTCCCGACGAACTCGTGCCCGAGCGTGAAGCCCGGCTCGATCACGACGCGGCCGTGGTAGATGTGGAGGTCGGAGCCGCACACCCCGGTGGCCTCCACACGCACGATCGCATCGTCGCGCTCGAGCAGCTCGGGCTCGGGGCGCTCCTCGACCCGGACCTCGCCGGGCGCCTGAAAGGTCACCGCCTGCATGCGGGCCAGCACGCTATAGGGTCGAAGTCATGACGAACGCCGTGGTCCTGATCAAGGCCGACCGGGAGGCGATGTCCGCCCTGGGCAGCGAGCTGGCAGACGTCGAGGGAGTGTCGGAGGTCTACTCGGTGACGGGCGAGTGGGACTTCGTGGCGATGCTGCGCGTGCGTGAGCCGGAGGACCTCGCCGAGGTGGTCACCGGCAGGCTCGCCAAGGTCTCGGGGATCCGCGACACCTACACGATGGTCGCCTTCGAGATGTTCTCTCGCCACGACATCGAGGCGATGTTCTCGATCGGTGCCTGACGCGTTCTACGAGGCCGACGGCGAGCGGCTCGTGCCGAGCGAGCTCACGCGCGGCCCGTGGGATCCCGGGGCGCAGCACGCCGGCCCGCCCTCCGCGCTCGTCGCCCGCGCGATCGAGCGCTGCGAGGCCCGCGCCGGCCTGCGCGTGGGGCGGATCACGCTCGAGATCCTGCGGCCGGTGCCGCTCGCGCCGCTCAGCGTGACCGCGCGGGTGGTGCGCCCGGGCCGTAGCGTCGAGCTGCTCGAGGCCTCCCTCTCCGGCCCGGACGGCGAGCTAATGCGGGCTCGAGCCTGGCGTGTCGAGGTGGGTGAGCAGCGCCTGGATGAGGTGGACGAGTCGCCGCCCGGACCCGGGGACGGCGAGCCGCGCGACTTCTTCCCGACCGGCGAGGAGCTCGGCTACCACACGGGGATGGAGTACCGCTTCGTCGCGGGCGGGTTCCTCGAGCCCGGACCGGCCACGGTGTGGATGCGTCCGCGGGTGCCGCTGGTCGCGGGCGAGGAGATCACGCCGCTGCAGCGAGTCTTCGTGGCGGCCGACTCGGGCAACGGAGTCAGCGCCGCGCTCGACTGGCGGCGCTTCATCTTCATCAATACCGACCTGACGGTCCATCTGCTGCGTGAGCCGGCGGGGGACTGGGTTTGCCTCGACGCCGTGACGCATGTGGACGGGCTCGGCCTGACCGATACCGTGCTGTTCGACGAGCGCGGCCGCATCGGCCGCGCGGCGCAGACGCTGCTCGTCAGGCCGCGCTGAGCCGCGCCCGCAGCGCGTCGATCAGCGCCTCGAGCGCGGGTCGCGCGCCGGCACCCCGGCGCACCGCGACGAACAGCGTTCGGCGTAGGCCCTCTCCAGCGACCGGCCGCAGCGCGAGCGAAGCGTCCTCGTGGGGCCTGCCGAGCGCCGGCACCACGGCGACCGCGAGCCCGGAGCGCGCGAGGTCGAGCAGTGTCCAGAAGTCGGTGACCCGGTGGAGCACGCGCGGCTCGAAGCCCGCCGCCCGGCAGGCGCCGGTCACCATGCTCGCGTACGGCGTCCCAGCCCACGGAGTCGCCCAAGGCTCGTCCGCCAGGTCCGCGAGCGCGACTGGCCCGCCCGCGCGTGCCGCGGGGTGATCGGCCCGCAGCGCCACCAGCAGCTCGTCCGGCCCGAGCTCATGGCGCACGAGGCGCGGGTCGCGCGGCCGCAGCGCGTGCGCGTATTCCTCTGCCACGACCAGGTCGAGCTCGCCGGAACGCAACTGCGGGAGCGCCGCCTCGGCCTCCTGGTCGACGAGCTCACAGGCGAGGCGTGGATGCTCGAGCGCCAGCGCCGCCAGGGCCGGGACGACAAGCCCTTGGGCGGCGGTCTGGAACGCTGCCACCCTGACGGTGCCGGAAACCTCGTCCGGCCGCTCGAGCGCCGCCTCGGCAGCCTCGAGTCGCTCCAGCACTTCGCGCCCGTGATCTGCGAGCGTGCGGCCCGCGTCCGTGAGCAGCACCCCGCGGCCGATCGGCTCGAGCAGCCGGCGGCCCGTCTCCAGCTCGAGCTTGCCGAGCTGCTGCGATATCGCGGACGGCGTGTAGCCGAGGGAGTCGGCGACGGCCGTGAGGCTCCCGCGGTCCTCCAACTCCACCAGCAGCCGCAGGCGGGCGGCGTTGAGCATCGTGTTAGGAACACTAATCAATAATTGATAGAAGTGCGAGTTGTTCTTCAGGGTGAGGACGGCGATGCTGCCAGACATGACCAGCTACCTCGCATTCGTCGGAGTCGCCGCCGGAACCGTCCTGCTGCCGGGACCGGACATGCTCGTGGTGCTGCGTGTCGCGCTGGGAGGCGGGGTTCAGGCCGGAGCGTGGGCGGCCCTCGGTTCCGCCACTGGCAACCTCGCGTGGGGGACCGCGACGGTGCTGGGCGCGACCGCCGTAGTCGCGGCTTCGCCGGAGGCGTTCGGCGCGCTCAAGCTCGGCGGCGCCGCCTATCTCGGATGGCTCGGCGCCCAGGCACTACTGGCGGCGCGCCGGGGCGACCCGGTGGCGGAGACCAGCACGTCAGAGCGCGCCCCGTCCGCCGTGCGCGCGTTCCGGCGCGGGCTCGCCAGCGATCTCGCCAACGTCAAGGTCGGCCTGTTCTGGACGGCGCTCGTGCCGCAGTTTCTTCTGCCCGGCGCAGGCCCGGCGCCGGCGGCGGCCATGGTGTTGACGATGGCCGTGCTGGCCCTCGCCGGCATGACCGGCTTCGCGTTCCTGGCCGGCCGGCTGCGACCGCTGCTCGCTCGCCGGCGGGTGTCGCAGCTCGTCAACTTCTCGGTGGGCGCTCTGCTGGTCGTGCTTGCCGCCGGGATGGCGTTCGCCCACTGATCCGCGGCCCCCACCAGCCGGCGCCGAGCGGTTACCGTCTCCCCATGCCCGACTCCCAGGTGGTGCTCATCACCGGCTGCTCAACGGGCATCGGCCGCGCAACGGCCGAGCGCCTGGCCCGCGCCGGCCACACCGTGTACGCCACGGCCCGCCGGCCCGAGTCGATCGAGGACCTGAAGCAAAGCGGCTGCCGGACGCTCGCACTCGACGTGACGAGCGAGGAGTCGATGAGCGCGGCGGTGGCCGCAGTCGAGGATGCCGAGGGCGGCATCGGTGCGCTCGTCAACAACGCCGGCTACAGCCAGAACGGGGCCGTCGAGACGGTGCCGCTCGCCGACGTGCGCGCTCAGTTCGAGACCAATGTGTTCGGGCTGCTGCGGATGTGCCAGCTCGTCCTGCCCGGCATGCGCCGCCGGGGCGAGGGAACGATCGTGAACATCAGCTCCATGGGGGGCAGGCTCACGTTGCCGGGAGGCGGCATCTACCACGCCACCAAGCACGCGGTCGAGGCGCTCTCCGACGCGATGCGCTTCGAGGTCGGCGGCTTCGGCGTCCACGTCGTCCTGATCGAGCCGGGGATCATCCGCAGCAGCTTCGGTGAGACCGCCGCCGGGTCGGTCTCCGCGGGGGATGGTCCGTACGCGGAGTTCAACGCCGCCGTGGCCGAGGCCAACGCCACGGCCTCCGAGGGCCCCCTGGGCAAGCTCGGCGGCGAGCCGGACGACGTCGCGAAGGTGATCGAGGCGGCGATCGCGGCGCGCAGGCCGCGCACGCGTTACCGGGTGACCGCCTCGGCCCGCCTTCTGATCACCCAGAGGAGGCTGCTGCCGGACCGTGCCTGGGACCGGGTGATGAGCGCCGCCTTCCGGCGTCCCTAGACTCCCGCCGTCCGTACGTAAAGAGGAGAACTGCAACGTGCCCTATTTCAAGGACGCGCACGAGGTGTACGCGTACATCGGCAAGCTGTTCGAGCAGCTTGCCGACGACGAGGAGCTCGCTCCCAAATTCCGCAAGGCGGACACGATCGTCCAGTACCAGTACCGCGAGCCCGAGTCGCAGATAACGGTCAATCTGATCGAGGGCGAGGACGGCCGGGTCGACTGTGGTGACACCGGCATGGAGCCCGAGGTCGTGATGACGATGGACGCGGACACCGCGCACCGCTTCTGGCTCGGCAAGGTCAACGTGACCGTCGCGCTCGCCCGCGGGCAGATGAAGGCGAAAGGGCCGGTGGCCAAGATCCTGAAGCTGGTCCCGCTCGTCAAACCGGTCTTCCCGCGCTACCGCGCGATGCTCGAGGAGGCGGGCCGGAAGGATCTCCTCGAGGCATGAGCGACGAACCGGCGGAGGTCGGCTCCGCCCTCGACCCGACCCCGCTCGAGGGCTTCAAGGACTTCTATCAGCACGTCTCCACGACGCGGGTGATCGTCGGCCGCGACCTGCTCGAGTCGACCGGCTTCGAGTTCCAGAAGGAGGGCGCGCGGCGGGTGTTCCTCGTCACCGACCGCGTGATCCGCGGGACCGGCCTCGTCGAGAAGGTTGAGGTGGGGATCGTGGACGGCGGCCTCGAGCTGGCCGGCATCTTCGACGAGGTACCGCAGGACTCATCGACCGAGGTCTGCGACCGCTGCGCGGCCGCCGCCAAGGAGGCGGGCGCCGACTCCTTCCTGGCGCTCGGCGGCGGCTCCGTCATGGACACCGCCAAGGTCGTAGACGCGATCTTCACCCACGGCGGCACGGCGCGTGAGCAGGAGGGGTTCTTCCTGATGCCGCGTGAGGAGGACGGCATGGGCAGGCCGCTCGACATCGCCCCGCTCGCCTGCATCCCCACCACCGCGGGCACCGGCAGCGAGGTCTCGATGGCAGCGGTCATCAAGGAGCCGACGGAGAGGATCAAGCTCGAGATAGCCGACTTCCCGCTCTTCCCGAGGCTCGCGATCCTCGACCCGGAGACGACACGAACACTCCCGCCGGCCGTGGCCGCCGCCACCGGCATGGACGCGATGACACACGCGATCGAGGGCTACGTGTCGCAGGACTGGAGCCCGCACCAGGACGCCCGTTCCCTGCACGCCCTGCGGATGATCCGCGACAACCTCGAGCGCGCCGTGCAGGTCGGCCCGGAGGACGAGGAGGCGCGCGCGAACATGCTCGTCGCCGCCAACCTGGCCATCACGCTCGCGCTCGGATCGGTACACGCGATGTCGCATCCGGCCGGCGCGCAGTTCGGGGTACCGCACGGCGTGGCGAACGCCATCCACCTGCCGCACGTGATCCGCTTCAACGCCGAGGGCGGCGGGGCGATTGCCGACCGCTATCGCGACATCGGTCAGCTGTTCGGGCTGGAGACGGGCGGCTCGGATGCGGAGGCCGGGGATGCGCTCGCCACGCATATCACCGAGCTCGTCGACCGGATCGGCCTGCCCACCCGGCTCTCGCAGGTGGGCGTGCCCGAGTCGGGGATTCCCGCTCTCGTCGAGGGCGCGATGGGCGACGGGACCACGCTGCTCAACCCGCGAGAGGTGGGCGAGGAGGAGTACGCGGAGCTGTACCGGCGGGCGCTCTGAGCCTGGATCCACCCGTCCTGACGGCGTTTGCGCGCCGGAATGCCTTCGCCAGGCGCCACCGGCTCTCTCGCGAGGGGTTTACCCTCGCTCCGTTCGCCGGCGGCGCCTGGCTCGGCCTCCGGCGCGCAAACGCTCGCCAGTCCCGGCGGATCCAGGCTGAGCGTCCCTCAGCGGTCCGTTGCCTCGGCGCGCTCGGCCTCGACCATCTCCCGAAGGACGGCGCTGGACGTGTGCTTGGGGCGCCAGCCGAGCTCCTTCCTGGCGCGCTCCGTCTTCATCAGCACCGGCTTCCTGATCGCGTGGATCCAGGCCACCGAGTCGGGCAGGAGCGGCAGGCGAGTCACCATTTCCGCGGTCGTTTCGGTGATCGGCTTCGGGACCTGCAGGGAGTACCAGCCGAGGGCGTCGGCCACATCGCCCAGGGTCAGCGTGCCGCCGCCGGCCAGGTTGTACGGGCCCGGCTCGCCGCGGCCGCGCACGGCGGCGGCGAAGGCGCTCGCAACGTCCTCCTCGTGAACGAGCTGGAAAGGCACGCCCGGGTTGGGAATCACCGGCTTGAGCACCGGCATCATCTGGAGCAGCCGCTTGGCGGCGTCGGGCATGGCTTCTCCGAGGCGGAAGTAGGGCATCTCGTGGAGCATCGTCCGTGCGCCCGGCCCGGCGACTATGCAGGGGCGGAACACGTAGGCGACCGTCCGCCTGCGCCGCCGCAGCACATCCGCCAGCACCTCCTCGACCTCGGCCTTCTGGTGGGAGTACGGAAACTCGGGCGACCCGCGCGCCGGCACGTCCTCTGTCAGCCAGTCGGGGTTCTCCTCGTGGAAGCCGTACGCGGCGACGCTCGACGCATAGACGATGCGCTCGGCGCCGGCTTTGGCGGCCTCCTCGAACACGAGCCGAGAGCCCTCGACGTTCAGATTGCGTGACGCCTCCCCGGCACGCACGATCACGAAGGCGAGGTGCACCACGACGTCGGCGCCCTTGACGAGGTCGCGCACACTGTCGCGGTCGGTCACGTCGCCCTGGCGGTACTCGGCTTTCTTCCAGCCCCGGTCCGCCGGGTCGAAGGGGCGCCGCGCCATCCCGATGATCCTGGTCACTGACCTCGAGCGCTGGAGTGCGTCGACGATCCCGATGCCGAGATCGCCGGTCGGGCCCGTCACTGCCACGGTCAGCCCGGTGGCCGGCATGGAGCGGTTTCTACCGCATGGTTGCGGGGGCGCGGCGGGCCAGGCGCTCGCTCGACTCGCAGCCGCTGACGAGGTCGAACGGGTCGGCTGCGACCTTGTCCTGCCCCTCGCCGCACCCAATCCGGTCACGGACACCGTCCCGGGCCTTCACGGCGTCGTCACCGGCGCCGGCCTCGATGGCATCGCCGCCGCCGCCCCCGGAGATGCGGTCGGCCGCCTCGCCCGTGCGGATGCGGTCGCGCCCGGGGCCGCCCTGCACGTCGATCGTGCCGCCGCTCCCAGTGACCGTGTCGTCTCCCCCGCCGGCCAGGATCGTCGCGGAGCCTCCCTCCGCACTGACGCGATCGGCTCCCGATCCCGCGTCGACGAAGTCACCGCCCAGGCTCGCGTAGACGCGATCGCGGCCGGCGCCGCCGAAGAGGCGATCGCCCTCGGACTGCCCGAACAGCGTGTCGTTGCCCTGCCCACCGAGCACGAGATCTGTGCCCGCGCCCGCGTAGACCACGTCGTCCCCCGTGCCGGCGTCGATCCGGTCGTTGCCCGTGCCCGCGATCAGGAGGTCGACGCCGTCGCCGCCATCGACGCCGTCGTCCCCGGAGCCCGCCTCGAGGTAATCCCCTGCACCTACACCCGAGAGGGTGTCGTTGCCGCCCTCTCCGTAGATCTGATCAGGTGTCTCGGTACCCGTGAGCACATCGGCCTCGTTCGTGCCGATGAGCGTGCTCGCCACCGCCACGGCGCCCAGCGTGCACAGGAGCGCGACGGCGGCGACAAGAGTGGAAGCGGTGCGCCTCACCGCTCCAATGAACAACAGCGCGGCGGCCGGGTTGCGGTCGCGTTCCTTACGCGTCCTCGTAGCCCGGATCGCCCGGGAGCAGCACCTCGGCTGTCCCGTCGCGCACCGCGACCTTGGGCTGGATCGGCTCCACCGGGCGGCCGCGGGCGGCGTCGAGCGTCGCGGCGACGGAGTCCGTCTCCCCCAGTCGCTCGAGCTGCTTGATCGTCGGGAAGACGAGGAAGAGCTCGTCGCGCGCTGACGCCGCCAGGGCGTCGGCCGGACGCAGCCAGCGCGCATCCACGCATTCGCCGCCGTCCGGCCGCGGCTCGGCGCCGGGGGGCGCCTCCGCGACGAAGAACCAGGTGTCGAAGCGGATCTTGACGTCGGTGGGCGTGATCCAGCGCGAGAACGGGATGAGCTCCGCGCCTGCGGGCAGCGCCACATCGGCCTCCTCCTCGAGCTCACGCACGGCCGTGGCGGCCGGGTCGGCGTCATCGCTCTTGACCCCGCCGCCCGGGAACACCCAGGCGCCGCCCATGAAGCGCTGCTTCGGGTTGCGCTGAACGAGCAGGACCTCCGGGCCGGCCGGCATGTCCCGCAACAGGATCAGGGAAGCTGCCGGACGGGCCTCTACGACCTCGCCGAAGTTCAGCTCCTCGCCTGGGGGCGGACGGTTGACGCGCACCGCGCCAGCGTACCTGCGGCCTCCACTAGTCTCCCGCGCCGATGAGCGAGAACCGGCAATGGATCTGCACCTCGTGCGGGTTCATTTACGACCCCGAGGAGGGTGACCCCGACGGCGGAATCCCGCCCGGCACCGCCTTCGAGGACATCCCCGACGACTGGTTCTGCCCGGTGTGCGGGGCGCGCAAGCGGGACTTCGAGCCGTACGAGCTGTGAGCGGCCGGCGCCGGCCGCCCGGGACGAAATCGCGCTACGGGTACGCCTTGATGTCGTCCAGCGACATCAAGCCGGCACGGTGAGGAGATTTCGCGGGCCGGGCCGGCGGAACGGGGCCGCCCGTCCGGCAGGGCGGCCCCGATCCGGACTGCGCCTACCCCCGCGCCGTAATGCGGAGAGTGCGCGTGGACTCCGCCGCCTGAGCGGTGGTGTCGCCTGAGAAGACGTACGCGCGGACCTTCCTAAGCGAGCCCGCCTGGACCTGCTGCAGAGCGCGCTTCGACAGCCGCACGCTCACCTTGGCCGTGTCGCCGCCGCGGACCGTGAACTTCCCGCGGCCGACGATCTTGCTGCCCGAACGAAGGAGGACCCGGCCGCGGTAGACGCCGGCGCCGGAGGAGTCGACCTTCACGCGCACCTTGCCGCTCTTGGACGCGGCCAGGCTGCGGGAGACGATCGAGACGGAACCCCGCTGCGGCCCACCGGCCACGACGACGGCCGGCGGAGCACTCGAGGCGGCCGAACCGGCGGGGCCCTGGTCGCCCTTGGGACCCTGGGGACCGGTGGCGCCCTGCGGGCCGCCCGGACCCTGCGGACCGGTCGGCCCCTGCGGGCCGGTCGGACCGGCGGGTCCCTGCGGACCCTCCGGGCCCGTGGCGCCGAGCGCCGGGGTCGTCACCGCGACGTTGTCGAACATGAAGCCAAGACCGGAGTTCATGGGTTGTGCGGTCCCGCTGGTGCGGAACAGCAGCGAGTCGACCGGTCGGGTCGGGTTGCCCTCGGCGACGCGGAAGTACTGCTCCCAACTCCCGCCGGTGTGCTTGAGCACTCCGTCGACCCAGACCTGGACGACGTCGTTGTCCGCCCCCTCATGGAACTCCATCCGGAGCCGCACCGTGTGCGCCTTGGTCCGGTCGAGATCCGTGGCCACGGGGGTCGGGGTCGGGTCGAAGCTGCCATCGGCGTTGGCGTCGTGGAAGTTGATGTCCACGCCAGCGCCGTCGGCGGTGTCGAGCATCTGGACCCAGCTCATGCGTGCGCCGTCCCCACGGTCCGGGCTGACCACCACGCTCATGTCTTTCGGCGGGGCGGTGCCCGGTGTGGGATTGGCCGAAATGAACGTCCAACGGGCGTCGAACACCGATTGGCGCGTGCCGCCCGTCCAGCCGTCGGATTCGGCCTCCTCCTCGCCCGCATCATTTGGGACGGACGTGCTGAAGGTCTGGTCGCCGAAGGAGCCGCTCGTCACGGCATTCGAGATCCGCAGTGACTGGCCCCCGAAGGACGACGGGATGTCGGGATTGGTTGTCTCGGCGACCTTGTGGTCATAGGCGCCGAAGCTACGCCAGCCGTCGATGCGGTCGACAGATTGGCCGGCGGTGAACAAGGGAGCCTCGAAAGTCGAGGTAACAGTGTCGGCTGCGGCGCTCGCTGGGACGGCGAGCGCGCCGCACAGGGCGAGTGCAGCCAGGGCCGACTTGCGGCCCGGGGTCGGGACGTGCACGGGATCATCCTCCAAATAGACAAGTCAAAGGGGCCGGACCACGGCCCCGGGGCAGGTACAACAGTTCTCTTCATCGGCACCCCGCGAAGCTTCTTTAGCGCGGTAAAGAGAGCGAAAGTGCGTTACGCGGTCAGGCCGCCGCGCGCAGGCCCAGTTCGGCGTGGGCTGCCTCGATCGCCTCCGCGGTGATCGACACGAGCCGGCGCAGGTCGGTTGAGGAGATCGCCAGCGGCGGCATCAGGACCACGACGTCGCCCAGCGGGCGGATGATCGCTCCGCGGGCGCGAGCCTCGAGTGTCACGCGGTGGCCCATCCGCAGCGCGAGCGGATAGTCGGAGAGCTCGATCCCGACCATGAAGCCCACGCGCCGCACCTCGCTCACCGCTGGGTGCGTCGCCAATGGCTCGAGCAGCTCCGCCAGCACCTCGATCTTCCCCTCGAGCTCCTCCAGCGTGCGCTCCTCGCGAAAGACGTCGAGCGTCGCCAGCGCCGCCGCGCAGGCGAGCGGGTTGCCCGTGTACGTGTGCCCGTGGAAGAACGTGCGGAACTCCTCGAACTCGCCGAGGAAGGCCTCGTAGATGCGCCCGCTCGCGAGCGTGGCGGCGAGCGGCAGGTAGCCGCCGCTGATGCCCTTCGCCAGGCAGAGCAGGTCCGGCGCGACGCCCTCGTGCTCGCACGCGAACATGCGACCGGTGCGGCCGAAGCCGGTGGCCACCTCGTCGAGGATGAGCAGCACGCCGTGGCGTTCGCAGAGCTCACGCACGCCGCGGAGGTAGCCGTCGGGGTGGACGAGCATGCCCGCGGCGCCCTGGACTAGCGGCTCCATGATCACCGCGGCGACCTCCCCGTCGTGACCGGAGAGCAGCCGTTCCATGTCGGCCAGGTCGCCGGGCTCCGCCTTGAGCGTGTCGAAGAGGAGCGGGCGGTACATCGAGTTGAAGAGGTCGATCCCGCCCACCGACACCGATCCGATCGTGTCGCCGTGGTAGGCCATCCGCAACGCGACGAACCGACGCCGCCGCTCGCCGCGCTGCTGCCAGTACTGGAAGGCCATCTTCAGCGCGATCTCCGCGGCGGTGGAGCCCGAGTCGGAATAGAAGACGCGCGTGAGGCCCGGGGGCGCGATCTCCACGAGCCGCCGCGCCAGCTCGATCGCCGGCCGGTGCGTGAGCCCGAGCATCGTCGAGTGCGCCACACGGTCGAGCTGGGCGCGCACGGCGGCGTCGATGCGGGGGTGGGCGTGCCCGTGCACGTTGCACCAGAGCGAGGAGACTCCGTCGATGTAGCGGCGGCCCTCGACGTCGATCAGGTCGGTCCCCACGGCCCGCTCGACGATCACTGGCTCCTCGTCCATCCAGCCGCGCTGTTGGGTGAACGGATGCCAGAGATGGGCCCGGTCCGCGGCGACGAGATCCATGAGGGGCGAGGCTACGCCACCGGGTGGTCGGAATCCGGGTGGCGATAGCTACGCTCAGCGGCGCAATGCCCCCTCTGCCCCTCCTCGTCTTCGTGGTGGGGACGGGCTCGCTCGGCGCGGAGATCGCCGCCGTGCGGCTGCTCGCCCCGTACTTCGGCGCCTCGACGATCGTCTGGGCCAACACGATCGGGATCGTCCTGGTGGCACTGTCGCTCGGGTACTGGCTGGGAGGGCGGCTGGCGGACCGCCACCCCCACATGCGCGGGCTCTGTCTGCTCGCGCTGAGCGCCGCCGGCCTGCTGGCGCTGGTTCCCTTCGTGGCCGACCCGATGCTCGACATCGCCGTCGACGCCCTCGACGAGATCTCCGCGGGCGCCTTCCTCGGCTCGCTGATCGGCGTGCTCGTACTGGTGGCGATCCCGGTGCTACTGCTGGGAGCCGTGTCGCCCTGGGCGATCCGGTTGGCCGTCTCGTCCGTCGAGGAGGCCGGGTCGGTCGCGGGGCGGCTCTACGCGCTGTCCACCGCCGGCTCGCTGCTCGGCACGCTGATCTCGGCGCTGGTCCTCATCCCGCTCGTCGGCACCCGCCGCACGTTCCTGATCTTCGCCCTGGCGATCGCGCTGATCGCGGTTGTCGGACTGCGTCCCGTGCGGCGCTGGGCGCTCGCGCCGACGGCCATAGCGGTGCTCATCGCCCTGCCCGTGGGGACGCTCAAGGCCGACACCGAGGACGGCGGGCGGGTGATCCACGAGGCGGAGACCGAGTACCAGTACGCGCGCGTGATCGAGTACCCGGACGGCAAACGGACGCTCGAGTTGAACGAGGGGCAGGCCCAGCACTCGGTCTGCCAGGCGGAGTGCGAGCCGGGTCCGGGTGGGCCGCGCCGGCCGTCGTCGGTGCTGACCGGCGACGTCTGGGACGGCCACCTCGTGCTGCACTTCGCCGGCCGCCGCGAGCCGCCCGCCCGCGTCGCGATCCTCGGCAACGCGGCCGGCACAACGGCACGCGCCTACGAGGAGTTCTTCCCGCAGACCAGGGTGGACGGCGTGGAGATCGACGGCGAGCTTTCGGACATCGGGCGCGAGTACTTCGACATGAACAACCCGCGGCTGCACCTCTACCACGAGGACGCGCGCCCGTTCCTGCGCCGTATCGACGCCGAGTACGACGTGATCTCAGTCGACGCCTATCGGCAGCCCTACATCCCCTTCTACCTGACCACCGTGGAGTTCTTCGAGACGGTCCGCGACCGGTTGGCTCCAGGCGGCGTCCTGATCGTGAACGCGGGGCACCCGGAGGGCCAGAACGACCTCGAGAAGGTGCTCACGGCGACGATCTCGGAGGTGTTCCCGCACGTGCTCCGCGACCCGATCGAGGACACAAACACCCTGATCGTGGCGAGCGAGCGGCAGCTGTCGGCGCAGCGCCTGCGCGACGCGGTCCCGCGACTGCCGACGGGGCTGCAGGGCACGGCGCTCGCGGCCGCGGCGCGCATCGAGGAGCCGCTCGCGGGCGGCGACGTCTACACGGACGACAAGGCGCCGGTCGAGTGGCTGATCGACAAGTCGATCGTGGACTACGCGAGCGGGGCGGACGACTGAGCCCTCATCCCGACGTCGCAATCGTCGGGGGTGGGATAGTCGGCTGCGCGGCCGCCGCGCTGCTGGCCGAGGCCGGTGCGCGCGTGGAGCTCTACGAGCGCGACGAGGTGGCCGGTGCAGCGAGCGGGCGCAACTCGGGTGTCGTTCAGCACCCGTTTGACCCGGTCATGGCGAGGCTCTACCGCGAGTCGATCACGCTCTACCGCGAGCTCGAGGGCTTCGCCCTGCCCGAGCAGCCGGCGGGCGTACTGCTGCTCGCTCCCGATCCTGCGGAGCTCACCGAGGTGACCGCCGAGATCGGGCGCGACGTGCCCGAGCTGCGTCCCTCGATCCTCCACGGCGGCGAGCTGCAGATGCTCGAGCCGGCACTCGCCGAGGGCCTCAGCGCCTGCCGGCTGGACACGGGCTTTCCGGTCCGTCCCGCGGCAGCCACGCACGCGTTCGCCCGGCGCGCGTACGCGCGCGGCGCGCGCATCCACGAGCAGGAGGTGGCCTGGCCGTGGTCGGGCGCCGGCCGGGCACACGGGGTGATCGCGTCCGGAGTGCGGCGCCCGGCGGGCGCCGTGCTCGTGACCGCCGGCCCCTGGACTCCGGAGGTGATCGACACGACGCGCGCCTGGAACCCGATCACCCCGGTCTGGGGCGTGGTCGTGGAGCTCGAGCTCGAGGCGCCGCCCCGCCACGTGGTCGAGGAGGTCGGCGTGGAGGCCGTGGCGGCCGGTACGGCGGACCCGGGTGGAGTCTTCAGCGCCGTCACGGCGAACGGCGTGACCTCGCTCGGATCGACCTTCCTGCGCGAGGAGCCCGACCCGGCCTCCTGGGTCGAGCGGCTGCGCGCCACGGGCACGGCCTTCCTGCCGGCGCTGGCCGGCGCCGCGGTCCGCGGAGCGCGCGCCTGTGCCCGCCCGCAGTCGCTCGACGGGCGGCCGCTCGTGGGCGAGGTCGAGGGCGTGGAGGGCCTCTGGGTGGCCGCCGGCCATGGGCCCTGGGGAATCTCGACGGGGCCGGCCACGGCGCGGCTCGCGGCGGACGCGATTCTCGGCGGCCGCGCGGTGCCGGCGGCGCTTTCCGTCCGCCGCGCCGTCTGACTCGATCGGGCTCGCGGCGCTGGTCGTGCACATCGCCGGGCGCGCGGGGAGCCCGTGCTGGGAGCGCGCGGAGGCGTTACCCCTTCGACCTGATCGCCCGGGCCACGCCCCCGCCTGTGCCGAGCGGCGCGCGCAGGGTTGGGCTGTAGGCGTGGATGCGCGCGGCCACGGTTCGCTTCATCGCCGGGATCACGCCCTCGGATTGCAACTCGCGCTCCGCGGCGACGAGCTCCTGCTGGAGCTCCTCGGCCTCTCGAAAGGATCCCTCGCGAAAGGCACGCGCCAGCTCGACGCAGCGCCAGGGCTCGACGTTCGCAAGCGCCAGGACAGCGCCTGCGGAGCCTCCGTGCAGCGCTTCGAGCACCAACGAGGCGGTTCCCATGAGCAGCTCGAAGCGCTCGACGTCGCTGCTCGCCACCGCCGCGGCGTACATCTGGTGCCGCTCGATCGACTTGGTCGAGTCCTTGAGCCCGGCGAGCCCGTCGCGGATCAGCTGCCGGAGCAGCACCGGCTCGAGCTCGTTGTGGGTCCGGTCGGGAATCGTGTACGCGTAGACGGACGTCCCGTCCAGGCCTTCGACGAGCGCGGCGTAGTGCGCGCGGAGCGCGTCGCTCCCGATCGGGTAGTAGTAGGGCACCACGGCCGAGATGGCCGCGGCGCCGTCGGCGACGGCGCGCCGCGCCAGCTCGAGCGTCGGCGCAGTGCCTGGGCGTCCGACATGGGCGAGCACCGGCACCCGGTCCCCGGCGGCGGCGCACGTGGCGCGCACGACCTCCGCGACCTCCTCGTCGGAAAGCAGAGCCGCCTCGCCGGTCGTGCCGCATGGCATCAGCGCGTCGACACCTGCATCCACGAGCTGATCTACGTGCGCGGATAGGGCGGATTCGTGGAATCGGCCGTCCTCGTCGAACGGCGTGAGCAGCGCCACGATCACGCTCGGCCGGCGGAGCTCCATGGGTCCGGAGTGCCCGAATCGGGGGGTCGTCACACGTCCGCGTCGCCGACGAGGACCGCGAGATCGCGTTGCCCCCAGGCGATCGAAGCGCGCAGGCCTGCCGCCTCGAGCCAGCGGACCTGCTCGGCGACGGTGCTCGGCTTGTCGTACTCGCCGTCGATCGGCGTGACGATGTCGGCGGGGTCAACCGGCACCACGACATCCCCCAGCACGAACCGTCCGCGGGGCGAGAGCACCGCCGCCACCCGCCGGAAGAGGTCGGCCTTGCCAGGGCCGTCGAGGTGGTGAATGGCAAGGGCGGAGAAGACCGTGTCGAACGGACCGTCGGGCAGCGGGTCCTCGAGCCGGCTCTGGCGCAGCTCGACGCGATCGGCGGGCAGCACGACACGAGCTTGGTCGAGCATCTCAGAGCTCGCATCGAGGCCGACGAGCGCGGCGCCGGGATGGATCGCGAGCACGCGCCGTGCCGTCTCGCCGGTGCCCGTGCCGAGCTCCAGCAGCCGCGCCGCGTCTGCGCACGTGGCGCGGGCGGTCTCGTCCTGGAGCCGCTCGTAGTCAGGCACCTCGTCGTGCATCAGCGCCAGGTAGCTGTCGGGATCCCAGTGGAACTGAGCCATCGAGCGACAAGGGATAGCGTGTTCGCGACCGGGTAGCTTCCACGCAAGCGAGAGGAGGCTTGCGGTGAGCTTCAGGAAGTACGAGCTGGGCGGCTACAACGAGATGCGCGCGGCGCACCGCTGGGAGGTGCCCGAGCGCTACAACATCGCGCAGGACGTGTGCGACAAGCACGAGCGGGACCGGCTCGCGATGGTCTTGGAGGACTGGCGCGGCAACGAGCGACGCGTCACGTTCGGCGAGTTGCAGGACCTCTCCGGACGCTTCGCCAACGTGCTCGAGGCTACCGGGGTCGAGCGCGGCGATCGCGTGGCCACGCTGCTCCCCTCGCTCCCGGAGACCGCCGCCGTGTTCATCGGCACCTACAAGCGCGGCGCGATTCTGCTCTCGATGTCCGTCCTCTACGGGGACGAGGGCATCGAGCACCGCCTGCGGGACTCGGGAGCGAAGGCGGTGGTGACCGACGCCGCGAACCGCCACCGGATCCCGGACGGGCTCGTCGAGAAGGTCTTCGTGATGGGCGGCGCGGGCCAGGCGGACGACGTCGACTTCGACGCAACGATGGAGCGCGCCTCGACCGAGGCCGAGACCGTCGACACCGCGGCCGACGACCCGGCCCAGCTCTACTACTCGTCCGGCACGACGGGCTTGGCGAAAGGCATCCTCCACGCTCACCGCTACCTGCTCGGTCACGAGGAGTTCGAGTACTGCCACGACGTGCGCGACGGAGAGCTCTTCCACGGCTCCGGCGAGTGGGCGTGGGCGGCCGGCATCTGCCCGCTGCTCGGTCCCTGGCGCTACGGCGCGGTCGCGCTCGTGCAGGTTCGCGAGGGCGGCTATGACCCCGAGGAGCACCTGAGCTTCCTTTCGAAGCACGGCGTCGAGAACATGTTCACGACGCCGACGGCGCTGCGCTCCATGACGGGTGTCGAGCGGGCCGGCGAGCGCTACCCGCTCGAGCGGTTGCGGATCACATGCTCGGCCGGCGAGCCGCTAAACCCGGAGGTGATCCGCTGGTTCCGTGACCAGTACGGGGTGACGGTGCTCGACTACTACGGGCTCACCGAGAGCTACCCGCTGTGCGGCAACTTTCCGCACCTCGAGGTGCGCGAGGGCTCGATGGGGCGGCCGATGCCGGGCTGGGACGTACAGATCCTCGACGAGGACGAGCAGCCGCTCCCGCCCGGAGAACGCGGCGAGATCTGCCTGCGCGCGCGCTCGAACCCGCATTACCCGATCGGCTACTGGAAGCGCCCGGAGGACACCGAGGAGGTGTTCGGCGGCGAGTGGTTCCACACAAAGGACGCCGCCACCGCCGATGAGGACGGCTACGTCTGGTACGCCGGACGCGCCGACGACGTGATCATCTCCGCCGGCTACCGGATCGGCCCGTTCGAGGTGGAGTCGGCCTGCGTGGAGCACCCCGCCGTCAAGGAGGCGGCCGCCGTGGCCTCACCCGACGCGCGCCGCGGCGACATCGTCAAGGCCTTCATCGTGCTGGCGGGCGGCCACGAGGCCTCCGACGAGCTGGCGGACCAGATCAAACAGCACGTGCGCGAGCGCCACTCGGCCTACGCCTATCCGCGCGAGATCGAGTTCGTGGCCGACCTGCCCAAGACGTTGACCGGCAAGATCCGGCGCGTCGAGCTGCGCGAACAGGAGCGCGAGAGGAAGGCGGCGGGTCCGCGCTAGAGCACCGGCGCCAGCGGGATGTCCCACAGGACCGCCGCGACTACGAATGCGGCCACGGCCACCGCTGTCACGAAGCTGGCGATGATCCGCTGGGTCGTCGAGGTCTCCTCGGCGCGGTCCTTGACGTGATCGCCCCAGATGATGACCTTCTCCATGCTTCGCTCGGCCCAGTCGAACTCGAGCGCCAGAAAGCCGAGGCCGATCAGGATCGTGGCGATGCCCGGACCCGGAACGCCCGGGCCCGACATGACGATGCCGGCGCACACGATCAGGAAGCCGACGACGACAATCGCCGCGCGGTGCAGGATGTGGCGCTGCTTGTGGCGTTCCTTGCGCTCGCGCAGCTTGACGAGCAGCTCGGGCTCGTCGGGCTCGTGCCGTGCGGCGCTCTCCTCGGTCGCCATCCAGTCGAGCTTAGTGCCTGTTCGGCCCGCGTCCGTGCGCCTGCGCACGCGTGTCAGATCCAGCGATCCAGCGGCAGCGCGGCGCCCGCGGCGGCGAGCGTCGAGAGGTCGGCCGGCGGCAGGCCGTTGACGCTTACGCCCGCAAGCCGCCCGACAGTGGCGCGGTTCGAGAGCTCCATCGGCGACGGGTCGGCGGGCCACGGCGTCATCACGATCCCCGCCACCCGCAGCCCGACCGCCCGCGCCGCCTCCACGGTCAGGAGCGTGTGGTTGATTGTGCCGAGGCCCGTGCGAGCGGCGACCACGACCGGAAGCGCGAGGTCCCGCGCGAGGTCGCGGATCAGGTAGCCAGGCGTGATCGGCACGAGCAGGCCGCCCACGCCCTCGGCGACCAGCACGTCGGCCGCCGCACCGGCCCTGTCCGCCGCGGCCACCAACCGAGCGGGCTCGATTGTCTCGCCCGCGAGCTCCGCCGCGTAGTGCGGGGAGAGCGGCGGGCCGTATCGATAGAGCGCCACCTCCTCCGGCGACCGGCCGCCGCCCGCCGCCTCGGCGAGCAGCTCGTGATCGGGAGGAAAGGCGCCCGGCGGCTCGTCCACTCCGGTCACCACCGGCTTGAAGGCCGCCACCCGCTCCCCGCGCGCCGTGAGAGCGGCGCACACCGAGGCAGCCAGCACCGTCTTGCCGACTCCGGTGTCGGTTCCGGTTACGAAGAGGCCGCGCACCGAGGGGTCAGCCGCGCAGCATCGCGAGCCGCCAGCGGCGCACGGCCCAGCAGTCCCGGCGCCTGAGCTGCGACCGGGGGGCACCCACCCGGCAGCCCGTGGGCGGACGGCGAACCACGAAGCGGCCGCTACGCACTACGCCGCGTCACGGAGACCGTCGAAAACACCGCCGCGCTCTGCCTCGCTCTCGGGCGCCGACCCGCCGAGGCTCCGCGTCTCGCGCGCCGCCTCCGGGAGGCATCCCGCCAGCACGCGAGCGGCCTCGCGCAGCTCCGATGTCGTATGCGAGGCCATCACCGCGAGCCGCAGGCGCGACGTGCCGGCCGGCACCGTCGGCGGGCGGATCGCCTGCGCGAACACTCCGCTTTCGAGCGCCCGCTCACATGCGCGAACCGCGTCCGATGCGTCGCCCACCAGCAGCGGAACGATCTGGGTCGTAGAGCCCGTGACCGGCACCCCCTCAGCCATCAGCGCGTCGCGCAGGGCGCCCGCATTGTGCTGCAGCCTCGCGACCCGGCGTGGCTGCTCGCGCAGCAAATCGAGCGCCGCCATCGCCGCGGCCACCGCCGGCGGCGGCAGCGCCGTCGAGAAGATCAGCGTGCGCACCGTGTTGATCAGGTATTTCGCCATCGGTTTGTCGCAGCAGACGTAGGCGCCGTAGGAGCCGAGCGCCTTGCCGAGCGTGCCCACGACGACGTCGACCTCGTCCTCGAGTGCCGCGGCGGCGACCGAGCCGCGCCCGTACGGTCCAATCGCGCCCGTGCCGTGGGCGTCGTCGACCATCACGCGGGCGTCGTGGCGCTGCGCGAGCTTGACGATCTCCTCGAGCGGCGCGACGTCGCCGTCCATCGAGAACACACCGTCGGTGACGATCAGCGAGCCACGGCCCTCCGCCTGGCGCAGGCCCCAATCCAGGTGGTCCATGTCGCCGTGGTCGTAGACGAACGTGTCCGCCTTGGCGAGCCGACAGCCGTCGATGATCGAGGCGTGGTTGAGGGCGTCGGAGAAGACGACGTCGCCCTCGTGGGCGAGTGCTGAGACCACGCCGGCGTTCGCGAGGTAGCCGGAGCCGAACAAGAGACAGGCCTCGGAGCGCTTGAAGTCCGCCAGCTGCTCCTCGAGGCGGCGGTGGATCGTCATGTTGCCGGAGACGAGCCGCGAGGCGCCCGAGCCCGCGCCGTAGCGCATCGCCGCCTCGGCGGCCGCCTCGCGCACGCGCGGATGGTCGGCCAGGCCGAGGTAGTTGTTCGAGCACAGGAGCAGCACCGGCTTCCCGTCCAGCAGCACGCGCGGGCCCTGTGGCCCCGAGACGCAACGCATGCGCCGGTAGAGCCCGCGGTTGCGAATGTCGGCCAGGCGGTCCTCGATGTCGCTGTTCACGCGGCCCTCCCTGGGACCTGCACGATCTCCGGATAGGCGTTGGGCGCACCGTCGGGCCGGGGCGGCACGGCGCTCTTCCTGCGGCGCCGCAGCTGGGTCGACGGGTCCCAGAAGTTGGCCTCGTCCTGCGAGTCGACGAGATCGTCGAGCGGCGTGCGCGGCGACTCGCCCGCGAGCCAGCCCGAGCGGTTGTCCGGCCGCGGGTTGGCCCCGTTGTCCTGCTGGCGGGCGACGTTCAGCCCGAGCCCCTCGAACATCGCGCGGTCCGATTCGGGCTCTGAGCCGAGCGTGGTGAGGAAGTTGCCCATCATCACGCCGTTCAGGCCGGCCTTGACGGCCAGCCTCTGGAACTCGCCCGCCCCAAGGTTCTCGTTGCGCCCCCCGCAGAGGCGGAAGAGCGCGCCGGGCAGGATCAACCGGAAGATCGCAACCCACTTGACGGCCTCCCAGGGATCCATCAGCTCGCGGTCGCCGAACTTCGTGCCGGGACGCGGGTTCAGCAGGTTGATCGGCACCGACGTCGGCTCGATCTCGGCGAGCTGGAAGGCCATCTCGACCCGCTGCTCGCGCGACTCGCCCAGGTTGAGGATGCCGCCCACACAGGTCTCGAGCCCGGCGTCGCGCACGGCGTCGATGGTGCGCAGGCGCCCCTCGTAGCGGACGGTCGTTGAGACCTCCGGGTAGTAGCTCTCCGCGGTCTCCACGTTGTGGTGGACCCGCTGGATACCGGCCTCCTTGAGCGCCTGCGCGCGCGCCGTCGACATGTGCCCGATCGAGACGCAGCGCTTCAGGTTCGTGTGCTCGGCCACGAGCCGCGCGCCCGCCAGCACGTTCTCGAAGTCGCGCTTTGAGAGCCCCTGCCCCTGCGTGACCATGCAGAAGCGGTGCGCCCCCGCCGCCTCCGCCGCGCGCGCGTGCTCGAGGATCTGCTCCGGGCTCATCATCGCGTGCATCGGCGTATCCGCCTCCGCGAAGCGCGACTGGGAGCAAAAGCCGCAGTCCTCGGCGCAGCCGCCCGACTTGGCGTTCACCAGCGAGCACATGTCCGTCGCGTCGCCGAAACGCTCGAGCCGCACACGCCAGGCATGCTCGACCAGAGCCTCGATCCCGGCGCGATCCTCGATCTCGCCGAGTCTGAGCGCCTCTTCACGGGAGATGAGGGGCGGCACTGGGCGCACCGTAGGCGCAGCGCCGGACGGAGCGTTGCGGTACGTTCGCCGCCGGATGAACCAGATCGTCTTCGACGAGAGCATGGTGGAGCAGCTCGAGGCTGTGTACCGGACGCGCGACGTGATGCGCCGGCGCCGGCTCATCCGCGAGGCGCTGGGCGCGCGACCCGGCGAGCGGATCCTCGACGCGGGCTGTGGGCCCGGCTTCTACGTCTCGGAGCTGCTCGACGAGGTTGACCCGGGAGGTTTGGTGGTGGGCGTCGACGTCAGCCCCCAGATGCTGGCGGTGGCAGCCCGGCGCACCGAGGGTCGCCCGGGCGTGGAGCTGCGCGAGGGGAGCGTCGGGTCGCTGCCGGTGAAGGACGACGAGTTCGACGGCGCGATCTGCGTGCAGGTGCTCGAGTACGTGGAGGATGCGACGGCGGCCCTCGCGGAGATCCGGCGCACCCTGCGCCCCGGAGGGCGCGCGGTTGTCTGGGATGTGGACTGGGCGACCGTGTCCTGGCACTCGAACGATCCGGCCCGCATGGAGCGAGTGCTGCGCGGCTGGGACGACCACCTGACTCATCCCTCGCTCCCACGCACCCTTGCGGCCAGAATGCGCACGGCGGGCTTCACGGACGTGCGGGCCGAGGGGCACACCTTCGCAACGGCGGAGTTCACCCCGGAGTCGTACGGCGTCGCCACCCTCTCCGTGATCGAGAACTACCTCGCCCCGCGCGGCGAGGAGGTGCACGAATGGGCCGCCGAGCAGCGTGAGCTCGGCGCGCGCGGCGAGTTCTTCTTCGCCTGTATCCAGTTCTGCTTCACGGGGACGCGCCCCGCCTGATCGGGCTCAGCGCCCGCGCCAGACCGGCTTGCGCTTCTCTGCGAAGGCGCGCACGCCCTCGCGGAAGTCCTCCGAGCGGAAGCACGACTCGCGCAGCTCGACGAGCTCACGCTCGACTTCCTCGGGCAGCGGCCGCGCCCGAAGTGCGCGAATCGCCCGCTTGTTGCCGGCGAGTGAGAGCGGGGCGTTCGCGGCAATCTCGGCGGCGAGGTCGAGCACGTGCTCGTCGAGCTCCTCCGGCTCCACGAGCTCGTTGACGAGACCCATGCGCTCCGCGCGCTCGGCGCCGATGTTGCGCCCCACGTAGAACAGCTCGGCCGTGTTTGCCACCCCGCACACGTCGATGAAGCGGCGCAGGCCGGTGTGCGAGTAGATCAGGCCGAGCTTGGCCGGGGGCATGCCGAGTCTGATCCCGCGCGCGGCCACGCGGATGTCGCAGGTGAGCGCCAGCTCGAGCCCGCCACCGATCGCATGCCCGTTGAGCGCGGCCAGGACCGGGTACTCGTACGCCTCGAGCGCCTCGATCGCGTCGTTGAAGGGGTGTGCCACGAGCCGCTCGGCCGATTCCTCGAAGCTCTGCTCGCCGAGGTTCCCGATGTCGTAGCCCGCGGAGAAGACCTGGCCCGAGCCGCGGATCACCAGGCAGCGCTCCTCGAGCGTCCGGGCGTGGCCGGCGAGCGCGTCGAGGATCTCGTGGTCGAGGGCTCCGCGGCGGTCGGGATTCGAGATCGTGAGCCGGGCGACGCCCTCGGCTGGATGGTCGAGTACGAGCTTCTCCGTCATTGCGCAAGCGCCCGGCTCGGCCGGGTGCGCAGCGATTGCATCACTCCAGCACGACGAGCGTGTCGCCCTCGGAGACCGACTGCCCCTCCTCGCAGACGATGTCCTTGACCGTCCCCGGGTCCTCCGCCTCGACCGGCATCTCCATCTTCATCGACTCGAGGATCACGAGTGTGTCGCCCTCCTCGACCTCCTGGCCGATCTCACACTCGACCTTCCAGACCGTCCCGGTGATGTGAGCCTCGACATCGGGCAAGTGGGTTCCTCCTGGTTTGCGTAGGCGGGCAAGATACCGGCATGATCCTCGCGATCGACCAGGGCACCACGGGCAGCACCTGCATCGTCTTCGACGAGGAGGGGCGCCCTGCCGGCCGCGCTTACCGCGAGTTCGGACAGCATTTCCCGCGGCCGGGCTGGGTGGAGCACGATGCGAACGAGATCTGGGAGGTCACCCGAGCGGTCGCGAACGATGCCCTGACGAGCGCGGGCAACCCCTCGCTCGCCGGGATAGGGATCACCAACCAGCGCGAGACCGTCGTGGCCTGGGATCGCGCAACGGGTGAGCCGCTGCACCGGGCGATCGTCTGGCAGGACCGGCGCACCGCCGCGCGCTGCGACGAGCTGCGCGAGCAGGGGCATGAGCCGCTCGTCCGCGAGCGCACCGGGCTCGTCCTCGACCCCTACTTCTCGGGCACCAAGATCGAGTGGCTGATCCGCGAGGGCGGCGTGTCGGCGGATGCAGCCTTCGGGACGATCGACTCGTGGCTCGCCTTCAAGCTCACCGGCGAGCACGTGACCGACTACTCGAACGCGTCACGCACGCTGCTCTTCGACATCCGCAAGCTCGACTGGGATCCAGAGCTCTGCGCGCTGCTCGGCGTGGCGCCGGAGTCGCTTCCCGAGCCGCGGCCGAGCGCCGAGGTCTACGGGCGCACGCCCGAAGGCGTCCCGGTGGCGGGCATCGCGGGCGACCAGCAGGCGGCGCTGTACGGGCAGGCCTGCTACGAGCCGGGCCTCGGAAAGAACACCTACGGCACGGGCAGCTTCGTGCTGAACAACGCCGGAGGCGATGCGCCGGAGCCCGCCGAGGGGCTGCTCACCACGGTCGCCTGGGGCGTCGACGGCCGCGTCGACTACGCGCTCGAGGCCTCCATCTTCATCACCGGCGCGGCGGTTCAGTGGCTGCGCGACGCGCTCGGTGTCATCCGGACGGCGGACGAGACCGAGGAGCTCGCGCGCTCGCTCGACACGAACGACGGCGTGTACCTCGTGCCCGCCTTCACCGGGTTGGGTTCACCGCACTGGGACCCCTACGCGCGCGGCACGATCGTCGGGCTCACGCGCGGCGCCGGGCGCGCGCACCTGGCCCGCGCGGCCCTCGAGGCCATGGCCTACCAGACGGTCGACGCGGTGCGCGCCATGGAGGCGGCCTCGGGCGTCGCGCTCGAGGAGCTGAAGGCCGACGGCGGCGCGGTCGTCAACGGCTGGCTCATGAAGTTCCAGGCCGACGTGCTCGGCGTGCCGGTGGTGGTGCCGGAGGTGTCGGAGACGACCGCGCTCGGCGCGGCCTAACTGGCCGGCGTGGCCACCGGCACCTGGAGCGAGGCGGACGTGGCGGCGATGTGGCGCCAGGCGGCTCGCTACGAGCCGTCGATGTCCGAGGACCGGCGCGAGACGCTCCTGGCCGAGTGGGCCTCGGCGGTGGCGCGGGCCCGCGGCGCTAGGCTGCCGGAGCGGGCACGATGAAGGAGCAGGTCTACAAGGATCCGCGGCCGGCGGAGCACTTCGAGCGTTTCCACCGGCGCACGCGCGCGAAGAAGCCCAACTGGATGTATGAGGGGGTCCGGCTGGTACTCACCCCCTACATCGTTGGCTTCTACAGGGCCCGCTGCATCGACTCGAGCAACATCCCTGCGGAAGGGCCGGCGATCATCGCGCCCAACCACTTCTCGTTCCTCGACCACTTCTTCGTCGCCGTCTACCTGCGCCGCAAGGTCCAATTCATGGCCAAGTCGCAGCTCTTCAAGCCGCCGCTCGAGGTCGTCTTCAACAACGGCGGCGTCTTCCCGGTCCGCCGCGGCCACCACGACCAGGAGGCCTTCAAGACCGCCCACGCGATCCTCGAGCGCGGCGACATCGTCGTGATGTACGCGGAGGCCGGGCGCTCGCGCAGCGGCGAGCTCGGCACGCCGCGCCATGGACTGGGCCGGCTCGCGCTCGAGTCGGGTGTGCCGGTGATCCCGACCGCCATCGCGGGCACCGAGCGCGTGCGCAACTGGAAGCGGCTCCAGTTCCCCAAGGTGACGGTCCAGTTCGGCGAGCCGCTCCGCTTCGAGAAGGTGGAGGAGCCCACGCGCGAGCAGGCGCAGGCGGCATCGGTGGTCGTCTTCGACCGGGTGAGAACGATGCACTCGCGGCTCCGCACCGAGGGCCGCAGGAGCGTCGTGCGCGCCGCCCGCCGGCCGGTCAGCGGCTAGGCCGCCCACCTGCCGCCGACATGTACCGCGTTCCCTTTCTCATCGGCTTGGCGCTCGTGGGCGCGGCGCTTGTGGGCGTCGCCCTGCTCGGCGGCGGTAACGACAGCCCCGAGTTCGGGCCGCTCGAGATCGACGACGACCCGTTCGCATACGAGTCCGGGCGCGAGGAGGAGTTCAGGCAGCGGGCGACCGTCGGCCACAGCCACGTGATCTACGCGAAGAGCCCTGACGGCGTGATGGCGACCGCGCAGCGCGTTATGGCCTACCGGCCGAAGGTCGAGGAGGTGGCGGCCGCGGCGGGCGTCGACCCCGATCTCGTCGAGGGCATGGTCCTGCTCGAGAGCGCGGGCCGCCCGGAAGTGATGGCCACCGGCGAAGTCGAGGACGCGGTCGGGCTCACCCAGATCCTGGCCGAGACCGCCGTAAACCTGCTCGGGATGCGCGTGGACGTCGATGCCAGCCGGCGCCTGACGCGCAAGATCGAGCGCGCCGACCGCCGCGGTGCCTCAGCACGCTCGGAGCGGTTGCGCGCCCGCCGGCGCCGGGTGGATGAGCGCTTCGATCCAGCCAAGGCGCTCGAGGGGACCGGCCGCTATCTGCGGATCGCGATGGGTGCGTTCGGCCGCGAAGACCACGCGGTCGTCTCGTACCACATGGGCATCGGCAACCTGCAGGATGTGCTGGCCGCCTACGGCAACGACGGGGCGAGCTACTCGCAGGTCTACTTCGATGCCACCCCCGACCGTCATCCACGGACCTACCGGCTGCTGACCGGCCTGGGCGATGACTCCAAGACCTACCTGTGGCGGGTGCTCGCTTCGGTCGAGGTCATGCGCCTCTACCGGGACGACCGGGGCGAGCTGGCTCGCCTGGAGGAGCTCCACACGGCCAAGGCATCGGCGGACGAGGTGCTGCATCCGCGCACCTCGACGCGGGTGTACGAGACGCCCGAGGACCTGGAGGCCGCCTACGAGGAGGGCGAGCTGCGTCCGTTCCCGAACGATCCGGCGCGCTACGGGCTGCGCCGCGACCGGCGCATGGGCGCGCTGGCCGGGCGCGTCGACGCCGAGCGCACGCTCTACCGGGGCCTCCGCCCCGAAGCGCTGGCGATGGCGGTGCACATCGCGGAGGGAGTGCGCTCGATTGCGGGCACGAAGGCGCCGCTCACCGTGACGAGCACCGTCCGCGACCGCGAATACCAGGCGGTGCTCGCCAGCCGCAATCCAGAGGCCACCAGCGCCTACTCGCTGCACACCACCGGCTTCGCCTTCGACATCCGGCGCGCGTACCGCTCGCGTGCTCAGGCTGCGGCATTCCAGTACATGCTCGACCGCCTCCAGTCGCTGAACCTGATCGCCTGGGTGCGCGAGCCAGGTGCCATCCACATCACGGCGTCGAGCGAGGCGGGCCGGCTGCTGGAGCGCTGAGGCGCCGATCTACTCTCCGTAGACCGGCTCGAGCTCGTTCCAGGCCTCCCAGTCGTGCCCCGGGATGATCAACGCGTCCGGGGTCTCCTTGCGGTACCGCTGGATCTCGCGCAGCGAGCGGCGGAAGAGGTGCTCGTCCTCGGTCCGGTGTGGGAGGCGGCTCTTGTCGAGCGTCTCCCGCAGGTAGACCGCGTCGCCGGTGATCAGCGCTTCCAGCCCTTTCATCCGCACGACCACCGACATGTGCCCGAGCGAGTGGCCGGGCGTGAACACGGCGCGCACGCTCCCATCGCCGAACAGGTCGAACGAGCGGGCGAAGCCCGAGAACGACGAGGCGTCGCGACCCTCGAAGTCGAGCAGCCGATAGTCGAAGCCGTGGTCGAACTGGCGCCTCACGTAGCCGTGGAACTGGCCCTGGGTCGTGGCGGCCTTCCACTCGGACGTCGAGAGCACGAACGTCGCCTGCGGGAACTCGGAGATGGCGCTGGCGTGGTCCATGTGCAGGTGGGTCATCACCACGAAGCGCACGTCACCAGGTGGGATTCCCTTCTCACGCAGCTGCGCCGGCACTGCCTGATTCGGGTCCATCGTCAGGTCCTTGAAGATGAATGGGGCGATCCGACCGAGGTTCTGGCTCGGGTTGACGGCCACGGAGGGGTGGAAGCCGGTGTCAACGAGGACCGGCCCGGCGCCCGGATGCTCGACGAGGAAGGCCGGCACGGGGACGTCGATCCAGTCCCTCCTCGGCACGCCGATCCCGTGCGCGCGCAGGGCGCCGAGGCGCCCCTCGCTACGCAGGAACCATGGCTCCGGACCCCTCATGCGGCCGGTCAGCAGCGGATGCAGCACGACGGTCGCGCCGCGGCGCCCTCCCGCCAGGGGCAACTCGGCCGGCCGGGGCTCCGCGGCGGTCTCCATCGGCTGGAGACACGCTAGCCGGAGCCACGGTCGGCCCGCCCCCGCGGATAGGCTTCCCGACATGCCATCCGAGCGCTTCGTGAACGAGCTCAACGACCAGGTTGCCCGCGAGCTCTCCGCGGCCCATCAGTACACGGCGGTGGCCGCCTACTACGACCGCGAGACCTTCCCGCGGCTGGCCAAGTTGTTCTACGAGCAGGCCGACGAGGAGCGCGGACACGCCATGAAGATGGTCAATTACCTGCGCGACACGAACTCGCCGCTGCGGCTGGGCGAGATCAAGGCCCCGAAGACGGACTTCGACGACCACGTGGCACCGATCGCCCTGGCGCTCGAGAACGAGAAGAAGACAACGGTCCAGATCGGGAAGCTGTTCGAGATCGCGCGCGAGACCGACGACTACGCGAGCGAGAGCTTCATGCAGTGGTTCGTCGACGAGCAGGTCGAGGAGGAGGCCACCATGGACGCCCTGCTCCAGGTGGCCGAGCGCGTGCGCGAGTACCCGATGATGCTCGAGGAGTTCGTCGCGCGCGACGGCGACGACCTCGGCGGAGACAGCTAGCCTCCTCGGCTTCGAGCCGCGGCTCGAAGAGCAGCGCGGTCACCACCGGACGCGACTCGGGAGCGGGCTGGTCCTGGTGCGAGTACGGGCGATTGAGCAGGTGCCTGCGGTGGACCAGGGTCGCCGATCCGCCACCGTCGAGGTTGATCGCGTCGTCGGCGCCGAGTGAGATCAGCAGCCTCGCGAGCTCGGCGATGCTCAGGCCGCCGTCGACTCCCGACCGGCGCCCGTCGCAGCACACCGCAAGGAGCTCCCTCTCATTGAGCCCCAGGGCACAGCGCGGGTGCCGGCCCTCCGTGATGTCGGAGTCGAACTGCTCGGCTCCGGCCGAGAAGCCCTCTCGATCCTCGCCGTCGATCAGCGAGCGCCCATCCCCGACAAGCAGCGGGCCGGCCTGAAGCAGGTGGCCGGGCGGCTCGTCGGGGAGCTCGTTGCGAGGGGCGATCCGCACGCCGTCGTCGACGTGCACGCAGCCGCGGACGGGAGCCCAGGGCGCGGCGACCGGCTCGTGCTCCACGAGCGCGCCGTCGATGCGGACCTCGCCGAGCGGCCGGTAGGGATCGCGCAGGAAGAAGCCGGCGACGATGGCCTCCGGCTTGTCATTGGCGGCGCACCACTGGTCGAGGTGACGTGTCTCCGGGAATAGCACCAAGCGCACGGACGTAGTCGCACGCGGGTGCCGGACGAGGTAGATCGTGGTCTCCCATCCGTCGCCCAAGCGCAGGCGGGTGAGCTCGTACGTAATGCCGTCGTGGGGGACTACGGCGTGGCCCGCTCGTTCCACGCTCTTCGGAGGAGCGGCTCGTACTTGTGCAGGCTCCTCGGCACGCCGCGCAGGTGGGGCGGCAGCTGCGGCTCGGGCGCGATCCCGAGAGCCACGAGCAGCCGGTCGTCCGCGATCCTGCGCGCCGGGCAGTCGCGGCAGCGTGGATTCGATCGACAGCAGCTGACCTGCACGGCGGCGGAGCGTAGCAGGCCGTTAGGGCTCCCTAACGACTGGCTGCGGGTTACGCTGGCGCGTCCATGCCCTCGAAGCTCTTCCAGCCCGGCCTGCTCGACGACAAGGTGGCGGTTCTGAGCGGCGGGGGCTCTGGCCTCGGCCGTGCCAGTGCCCTCGAGCTGGCTGCGCTGGGCGCGCGCGTGGTCGTCTGCGGGCGGCGGCTCGAGCCGCTCGAGCAGACCGCCGCCGCCGCGGAAGGAGGACGCTGCGAGGCGATCGCCTGCGACATTCGCGACGAGGATCAGGTGGAGGCGCTCGTCGACGAGGTGCTCTCGCGCCACGGACGCATCGACCTCCTCGTCAACAACGCCGGCGGCCAGTTCCTCACCCCGGCAGAGGACATCACCCCGAAGGGCTTCCGGACCGTGATCCGCCTCAACGTCGAGGGCACCTGGCTGATGACCCACGCCGTTGCGACCAAGGCGATGATCGCTGGCGGCGGAGGCAAGATCATCAACGTGACGCTATCGCCCCACCACGGGCTCCCGGGGATGGCGCACTCGTCTGCTGCACGGGCTGCCGTGGAGAACCTCACTCGTGTGCTCTCGATCGAGTGGGCGCGCTTCGGGATCAGGCTGACCGCGCTGGCCGCCGGCCACTTCGCCACCGAGACGCTGATGACCAAGTACCCGACGCCTGTGGTCGAGGGGGTGGCGGGCACGGTGCCGCTGCAGCGGCTCGGGACCGAGGAGGAGTTCGCTTGGCTCGTGGCCTATCTCGCCTCGCCGGCAGGCGACTACTTCTCGGGCGCGATCCTCACGATCGACGGCGCGCGCGACAACTGGTTCGGAGCCTGGCCGCCGGGCGGGTTGGCCAACGCGGGCGGAAGGCCGCTCGCGGAGGAGCGGAGAGCCAAGGAGTGAGCGCGCACCCGTTCTCGGTCCCCGTGCTCGAGACCGAGCGGCTCGTGATGCGCGGCTGGCGCGACGATGACCTCGAGCCCTGGGCCGCGATCTGCGCCGACGACGAGGTGATGCGCGCCCTGGGCCGACGGGGTTGGATCGACGCCGCAGAAGCCTGGGGAGAGATGGCCTTCTTCAGCGGGCACTGGGTTCTCAAGGGCTTCGGCCACTGGGCGCTCGAGGAGCGCTCGAGCGGCGAGCTGGTCGGCCGGGCCGGGCTGTTGCGCCCGCCCGACTGGCCGGACCTGGAGGTCGGCTGGACGGTCGCGCGCCCGCGCTGGGGCGAGGGGCTGGCGGGCGAGGCCGGCCGGGCGGCGGTCGACTGGGCGCAGCGGGCTCTCGGCGCGCGCCACATCATCAGCCTGATAGCGCCGCGGAACGCGCGCTCGATCCGGGTGGCCGAGAAACTCGGAATGACGGAGGAGGGCGAGATCGAGCTGCGCGGCCACTCGCTGCGGATCTACGGAATGGACCTACCGGCCGCTTGACGCTCCCCCTCCCGCGGCCGGGTGGTACACCTTCTGCATGACGACGAACGAGGAGAACAGGGAGCGCGACGACGAGTTCGCGCGGCACGAGGAGGAGGCGGCGGCAGCGGAGGCGGCCGCGATCGGCGGGGAAGGCCCGGACTACGGGACCGACGAGGCGCACCGGCCGCTCGAGGAGGCGGGCGAGGGCGAGGCCGAAGGCTTCGAGGAGGCCGAGGAGGAGCTGATCGATGCGGCCTCGCACGGCGAATATCGCCACAACCCGGCCGAGGACGCGTTCACTCCGGAAGAGCAGTCGGACGAATCCGGCGCCGTCTACGGCGAGCCGGACGAGATCGACCCCACCGAGGTCGTGCGTGACCCAGAGTCCGGGGACGAAGACGACCCGGGCGAGGGGCCAGGAATAGCGGCCGACCGCTAGGGCCGCGCCGGGCGTCTCGGCCCAGTCGAGAATCGGCCGGCGCCGATCGTCACCGAACTGCACGCCCTGCTCGCGCCCAGCGGCTAGCGCTCGAACAACGTCGACAGCACCACCTCGGTGACGGTGCGCGTGATGCCGTCGGTGGCCCGGATGCGCTCCAGGCACAACTCGAGGTCCTGGGTGTCGCGCGCCTGCACGTGCAGCAGCGCGCTCGCCTCGCCGGCGACCGTATGGGCGGACACGACGCCCGGCTCACCCTCCACAGCCTGCTTGATCGAATCCGCGGGCATGCGCCCCTCGCAGTAGAGGTCCACGAACGCCTCGGCATGCCAGCCGAACGCGGTCGGATCCACAACCGCCGTGTAGCCGCGGATGACGCCGTCGGCCTCGAGCCGGTCGATGCGGCGCTTGACCGCCGGAGCGGAGAGGTGGACGTGCTCCCCGATGTCCTGGAACGAGCGGCGGGCGTTCTCCCGGAGCAGCGCAACGATTCTCTGGTCGGTATCGTCCATTCGACGCCGAATTGTCTCAGTCTTGCAACGAATCGGCGTTGTCGGGTCACCGAATCGACGGAATCATTACGTCACCAGATCGAAATCGAGAGAGGAGCCCGATGGCGACCGACCAGCTTGCCACCGGCACCGCCGCCCCGCCGGTGCCCGAGCACGACCGGATGCCGATCCACGGCATCGACCACGTGGAGTTCTACGTCGGCAATGCCGCCCATGCCGCGCACTTCTTCAGGAGCGCCTTCGGCTTCACCGAGACCGCCTACAAGGGGCTCGAGACCGGGAGCCGCGACCGGGTGTCGCACGTGCTCGAGCAGGGCAGGATCAGGCTTGTCCTCACCGGGACGCTCAAGGGCGGCGACGAGATCGCTGACCACCACGCCCACCACGGCGACGGCGTCCACAAGATCGCGCTGAGTGTTCCCGACGCCGCGGCCGCCTACGAGCATGCGGTCTCACACGGGGCGCGGGGCGTGTCCACACCGCGGTGGCACGAGGACGAGGACGGCCGTGTGCAGCTCTCCGCGATCGCAACCTACGGCGACACACTCCACCTGTTCGTGCAGCGGGACGAGTACCGGGGGGCATTCCTGCCCGGCTTCGAGCGGCGCGAGGCGGCTCCCGGCGACCCGGACGCGATGCTCCTCATGGCAATCGACCACATCGTCGGAAACGTGGAGCTCGGCCACATGAACGAGTGGGTCCACTACTACGAGCGCGTCTTCGGGATGACCGAGATGATCCACTTCTCGGACGAGGCGATCTCGACCGAGTACTCCGCGCTGATGTCCAAGGTCGTCACGGACGGCAGCGGGCGGATCAAGTTCCCGATCAACGAGCCCGCCGAGGGCAAGCGCAAGTCTCAGATCGAGGAGTACATCGAGTTCTACAACGGCGCCGGCGCCCAGCACATAGCGCTCGCCACGCGCGACATCGTGCGCACTGTCGGCGAGTTGCGGGAGCGCGGCGTCGAGTTTCTCTCGATCCCCGAGTCGTACTACGACGAGGTGCCGGTGCGCATCGGCGAGATCGAAGAGGACGTCGAGGACCTGAAGCGGCTCGGGATCCTGGTCGACCGCGACGACGAGGGCTACCTGCTTCAGATCTTCACCAAGCCGACCGGGGACCGCCCGACCGTGTTCTTCGAGATCATCGAGAGGCACGGCGCTCGCGGGTTCGGCGAGGGCAACTTCAAGGCCCTGTTCGAAGCAATCGAGCGCGAGCAGGAGCGGAGAGGAAACCTCTGAACGATGCGTTACGCAAGTCTCGGACAGATACCCCCCAAGCGGCACGCCCAAGTCCGCCGCAGCGACGGATCGGACGGCGACTCACCCCTTCTCGTCGAGGAGGTGATGGGCTACGAGGGCTTCTCGGGTAACGAGTCGATCCTGCTTCACCTGCAGTCGCCCTGCCGGCTCGAACAGGTCGGCGCCTTCCGCCCGATGCAGCGCGAGGAGTGGGTGCCGGACGCCCACGTCCACCGGCTCGCGGACACGAACCCCGTCGAGGGCGGCGGCGATCCGGTGTCGAGCAGGCGCCTCTTGATGTGGAACGGGGACATCGAGGTCTCGGTCGCCAAGCCGACGGAGGGGCTCGACGGCTTCTACCGCAACGGCGAGGGCGACGAGGTCATCTACGTCCACCGCGGCTCGGGCGTGCTGCGCACCGTCTTCGGCCGCGTGCCCTTCCGGGAGCGCGACTACATCGTGATCCCGCGCGGGACCACGCATGCCTTCGAGCTCGCGGACGGGGACGAGCAGGTCTGGCTCTGCTTCCACACCCCTGGTGAGATCGAGACGCCGAACCGTTATCGCAACCGCTACGGCCAGCTGCTCGAGCACGCGCCGTTCTCACAGCGCGACTTCCATACGCCCGAGGAGCTCGAGACGTTCGACGAGGCGGGCGAGTTTCCCGTGACCGTGCGCGTGCGCGATGGCCATCAGGACTATGTGCTCGACAGGCACCCCTTCGACGTCGTCGGCTGGGACGGCTACGTCTGGCCATACACGTTCAACGCGGACGATTTCGAGCCGCGAGCGGGGCGCTTCCACCTGCCGCCCCCGGCCCACCAGACGTTCCAGGGCCCGAACTTCGTGATCTGCACATTCGCGCCGCGGATGCTCGACTGGGACCCCCAGGCGGTCACGCTCCCGTACCACCACTCGAACATTCAGTCCGAGGAGGTCATGTTCTACGCCGCGGGCGACTACGCGGCACGCAAGGGCGTGGACGTCGGCTCGATCACGCTGCACCCGTCCGGCCTCCCGCACGGCCCGCAGCCGGGGGCGGTCGAGAAGGCGCTCGGCAAGAAGTCCACCGACGAGCTCGCGGTGATGTGGGACACGTTCCGCCCGCTCAGGCTGTCGACGCTCTGGCAGGAGGTCGACAAGCCCGAATACGCGTACAGCTGGAACCCCGACCACTCGGTCGAGGCGGGCAGCCAGGACGGCGTTCCCGAGTCCGACACCGTGGTCACCGGTCCGTCGGCCTGACGCCGTCCCGGGCGGCCGCGCGCCTGGCGCACCGCTTGGCGAGCGCCGAGCGAGCGAGGTATGACGCGATTCGCGCGGTTCTATTTCCGTCTCGGGTCGGGTCGCCTTGGACCGCGGTGGCGATGTTGGTGCTCGCCGTTATTCCACGGCCGTGTTTCGCCCGACCTGATCCCACGCCTCTAGCTCCGTGCGCACGCTCTCCAGGCGGTGGCCGATGTTCACGATCGCGTCCTCGCCCAGGACCAGGCGGAGCGGCGGCTCGTCGGCGTCGAGGGCGGTCATGATTGCTGCGGCTGCTTTTGCAGGGTCGCCGGGTTGTTCGCCGTGGCCGGCGCGGACGTATTCGCGCGTTGGGCCGACGGTCTCGGCGTACTCCGGCATCTCGTCCGACATGTAGGCCGCGTCCGCCCGGAACAGGCCGGTGCGGAAGGCTCCCGGCTCGACGATCAGTGTGTGGATTCCGAACGGTCGTACCTCGTCCCGGAGGGTCTCGGTCAGGCCCTCGAGCGCGAACTTCGTCGCGCAGTAGGCGCCGAAGCCGGGCGCGGTCGTCTGGCCGCCGACGCTCGACATCTGCACGATCGCCCCGCCGCCTTGGCGCCGCATGGTCGGCAGGACCAGGCGTGTGAGCGCCGCGGGCGCGAAGAAGTGGAGCTCGAACAGAGCTCTGAGCTCCTCGTCGGTCGTCTCCTCGACAGCACCAACCTGGGTGCGGCCCGCGTTGTTGACGAGCACGTCGATCCGGCCGAAGCGGTCGAGCGCCGCTGACACTGCTGACCGGCGGTCCGCGGCGTCGGTCACGTCGAGCCGGAGCGCTTGGACGCGCTCGCCGTCGCCCAGGTCGGCGAGCGCGTCGACGCGCCGGGCCGTGGCGACCACGGACTCGCCACGCTCGAGCGCGGCCTCGGCGATGGCGCGGCCGAAGCCGCTCGTCGCTCCGGTGATGAACCAGACGCGTTGTGCGCTCATGGTCGCCTCAAAAGTACATCCCCCCGAACTGACCACCGGTCACGTTGAGCACCTGCCCGTGTACGTAGTCGGCCCAGGGTGAGCAGAGGAAGAAGACCGGGCCGGCCGCCTCCTCGGGCGAGGCCGGGCGGCCGAGCGGGATGATCATCGCCGCCATCTGGCGCATCTGCTCGGGGATGCCCAGCTGGATCTCCTCGCCGTCCTTCGTCATCACGTTGCCCGACTCCTTGGCGGCGGTCAGGCGCGTCTCGACGAAGCCGAAGGCCACGGCGTTCACGTTGATCTTGAACTGGCCCCACTCCTTGGCGAGCGTCTTGGTGAGGCCGACCACGCCCGCCTTGGCGGCCGAGTAGTTGACCTGCCCGGCGTTGCCCATCGTGCCGGAGATCGAGGACACGTTCACGATCTTGCGGAAGACCTCCCGGCCCTCCTCGCGCTCGTGCTTGGCGGGGTCGCGCATGTACGGCGCCGCGGCGCGGATGACCCGGAACGGCACGACCGTGTGGATATCGAGCATCGCCTGGAACTCGTCGTCCGTCATCTTGTGGGCGACCGCGTCGCGGGTGTAGCCCGCGTTGTTGACGACGATGTCGAGCTGCCCGAACTCGTCGACGGCCTTCTGGACGAGCTGCTCTGGAACGCCCTCCTTGGTGAGGTCGCCGCCGAAGACCGCGGTTTCGCCCTCGATCTCGGAAGAGGCCTGCTCGGCCACGTCCCCGTCGAGATCGTTGATCAGAACCCTCGCGCCCTGCTGCGCGAGCAGCTCAGCCGTGGCTCGACCGATCCCCCGGGCGGACCCGGTGACGATCGCCGCCTTGCCGTCAAGAACTCCCACTGTGCGTCTCCTTTCGCAATCTCAGGACCCGGCATACTGACAATCCGCTGCGCCCGCGGCCGCAGGCAGGCGGCCCTCACCCGGTGGCCGCCGCTACCTTCGAGACGCGATGACGCTCAACGTCGTCCGCTACGGGATCCCGGCGGTGCTTTTTCTCGCCGGCGTGATCGTTATGGCCACGAGCGGGCGGATCGGTATCGCAGCCGGCGCGATGTTCATCAGCGCCGCCACGGCGGTGCTGTTGCTGAACGTGATCTACCGGATCGGCGTCGAGGGGGACAAGGACCGGGACCGCGAGGAGGCCGCGCGGCGCTACTTCGACGAGCACGGACATTGGCCGGATGAGCCCGAGCCTCGTAGGCGAGGCCCGTTTCCCTCATCCCGTGAGTGACATCCAGTCGCGCCGCGGCTCGCCCCAGAGGCGGTAACGATCGTCGTCCGGGTCGTCCGGGAGGGCGAAGCACCAGTCCGGTTCGCCCGCCTCCCTCCATAGCGCGTTGCTGAGCAGACGTGCCTGCACGTCGAGGGCGACCCAGCGCCGCTCGAGCTCCTTCACGTCTCCCTCGTGGTTCCCGTCCTTGATGTCGTCGCGTAGATAGCCCAGGTGGTCGACCACGAGCGCGGCGCGGTCGAGCAGCGCGCGGGGTCCCTGGGCGCGAAGCATCACCGGCGCCCACTGGGCGAGCGCCGGGCGCGCCCGGTTGTGCAGCCGGCGAAGCTGAGCGCAGGCCCAGCTGCGCCACTCCTCGTCCTTCACGAGCTCACCGAGTCGGCCCTCGGGCAGGGTGCCCTCGGGCCCCGCTTCGAGCCTGCTCCCGTTCCTCAGGACGGCTACCTCGTCCCGGCCCTCGGGCAGCTCACGCACCTCCCACTCCGGCAAGAGCTGGTTCGTGGGGCGGTCGCCCCGCGACCCGTCGACGGGCGGCGGCTCGTACCCCGCGTCGCGCCACAGCACGAACAGCGTCGCGCTGATGCTGCGGGCCACCTCGTCCCCGATCGTGTTGCAGGCCAGTCGCGCCACGCCGCGCCAGTTGCGCTCTTCGCGGGCCCGGAAGAGCCGCTCCACGATGGTGCCGGCGATCGCGATAAGGATCAGGCCCGAGACGAGCTCTGCCAGCATCGGGTGGTCGTTCCAGTAGCCCCCCTCGCCGTCGCCGAGCAGCGCCAGCACCACCGCGATCACCACCAGACCGAGGATCAGAGCCTCGAAGGCCCAGCGCGGCACGTGCTTGCGCTCGCCCGGCAACGTCAGAGCCCGATCAGCTTCCCGAGGATCTCTTTCATCACCTCGTCGCTGCCGCCCCCGATCGGCCCGAGGCGGGTGTCGCGGAGCGCGCGGCCGATCTCGAGGTCCCCCTCCGTGATCCGAAACGCGGTCTCGGCCACCTCGACGGCCGAGCGCTGGGAGAGCAGCTTGGCCTCGGTCACCTCCCTGATCGCGTCGTGCCCGTCCGCGAACAGATAGAGCGCGTGGTTCGTCAGCGAGCGTGACGCCTCGAGCTTGACAGCGAGCTCCGCGACCGCATGCCGGAGCTCGGCGCGCCCGGCGGCGGCATCGAGCACGCGCTCCAACAGGACCTCCATCGAGCCGACGGCCCCCAGCGCCATTGCGAGCCGCTCCCACTGGAAGTTGGCCATGATCAGGTAGAAGCCCCGGTTCTCCTCGCCGAGCAGGTTCTCCTCGGGCACGAAAACGTCCTCGAAGGCGAGCTCGCCGGTATCGGACGCGTGCCAGCCGAGCTTCTCGAGCTTCCGCGAGACCGAGAAGCCGTCCATGTCCTTCTCGATCACGAGGAAGGAGATGCCGTGGTGGCCGCCCTCCTCGGTGGTCCGGACGGCTGTGACCGCGAAGTGCGCGCGTACGCCGTTGGTGATGAACGTCTTCGACCCGTTGACGACGTAGCCACCGTCGACCCTGCGGGCGAAGGTCCTGATGCCCGCCACGTCCGAGCCGGCGCCCGGCTCGGTGATCGCGAGTGCGCCGATCCGCTCGCCGCGGATGGCCGGCACCAGGAAGCGCCGCTTCTGGTCATCCGTCCCGAACTTCCAGACGGGCGGGGTGGCGATGCTCACGTGCGCGCCGATGCCGGCGGCGAGCCCGCCCGACCCGCAGCGCGAGAGCTCCTGCGCGAGGATCGCGTCCTCGACGTAGCCGAGACCGCGGCCGCCGTACTCGACCGGGTACTTGATCCCGAGCAGCCCGTGCTCGGCCATGCGCGCGAAGACATCGTCGGGAAACCAGCGCGCCCGCTCCCACTCGGCCGCGTGCGGCCGCAGCTCCTCGGCCACGAAGCGCCGGATCTCCCCGCGCAGCTCCTCGTGCTCCGCGGTGAACGGAGGCGCGGGTCGGGCCCGCGCGGCCTCGGCCAGGCCCGTCCCGGCGAACATCCTCACGGCTCCTCGATGATGTGGACGCCGCCGCCCCATTCTTCGTAGGCGCCGAAGCCATGTGAGCCAAGCCGGCGCATCGCCTCGCCGGCGTCGGCGCCCAGCATCGCGCGGGTGATCTGCCCGCCGCTCTCGAGCAGGGCGAGCGCGGCGCCGAAGTGGGCATCCTCCACCGAGTCGCTTCCCCCCACAGCCGCCTGCAGGGCCGCCTTGCGCACCAGCTCGCGCAGGAAGGCCGGACTCACGCCCTCGGTCGCCGCAACGACGGCGCCTGGGTCCTTCAGGCGCAGGTCGAGTCCCGAGCCGAACAGCTCGATCAGCCGCCGCCGCGCCTCCTCGTCGGGAAGTGGGAGCTCCACGGCCTGGTCGACGCGGCCCGGCCGTGCCGCGAGCGCGGGCTCGAGTAGGTCGGCGCGATTCGTGGTCATCAGGAAGATCACGTCGGCGTCCTCGCCGATGCCGTCCATCTCGTTGAGCAACTGGAACAGCAAGGAGGTCGGTGAGCCGTCCATGGTGCGTTCCTGGGCCACCAGGTCGATGTCCTCGAGGAGGACCATCGAGGGCTCAAGCTCTCGCGCCATGGTGCACGCCTCGCTCACCAAGCCCAGCGCGGCGCCGGTGAGGACGATCACGGTTCTGCCTTCGAGGCGGGAGATCAGGTAGGAGGCGCTGAGCGTCTTGCCCGTGCCGGGCGGTCCGTGCAAAAGCAGGCCGCGGCGCAGGTGGCGCCCGCCGCGCCGGAGCGTTTCGCTCTGGCGAGCGAACTCGATGGTGTGCAGCTCGATCACGTCGAGCACGCCCTCGGGCAGGACGATCGCATCGCGCCCGACCGGGTCGACCCGCGGGAACTCCACGGAGATGCCCTGACCCCTCATCGCGTCGCCTCCCGAGAAGGCGAGCACCTTGCCGCGGTAGACGTTCTTCTCGCGCATCAGCTCGCGCAGGTCGGTGAGAAAACGCTCGCCGTCTTCCTGTTCCCCGGCGATCACCTCGAGGCGCAGGTCCGGCTGATCCCAGCCGTGCTGGCCGCGCATCACCATCGCCGCCAGCCGAGCCTCGCCCCCGGAGATCAGAAACAGCCCGGCGTTCACGCATGGAATCGAGCGGCCGCCGTCGAGGTCTACGACCGTCCGGCGCACCGGGCCCACCGAGAGACCGAATCCGTGGTCGTGAACCAGCCCCGCCAGGGACATCTCGGCGTAGCCGAGGTGTCCGCCAAAGCCGACCAGCTCGTGCTCGATGCCGGGCCGCGCGAGGTAGCCGTCGAGCGCAAGCTGCAGGTTCGGCAGGTCGTACTGCGCGACCGGCATGCCGGTGACCGGGAACGTCCCCGGATCGGTTCCGAAGTGCTCCTCGAGCAGCGTCTTGAACGGCGACCGCTCGCGCCTGAACCCCTCGGTCGTCCACTCCATGAAGTGCTGGAAGGCGGCGCCGAACTCCTCCGGCGAGAAGCCGTGCGAGCTCACAGGGACTTCCTGAGCATGCCGAAGACCCCGCGCATGACCTTCTTCTGGAGCGCCTTGCCCTCGCGCGAAGTGAGGAAGTCGCCGAGCATGTCGACACTGCCGGCCTTGGCCGGGGGCTTCGGTGCATCGGAGGCGGGCTCGGGGATGGTGGCCTCCTCCATGCGGGCGGCGAGCTTCTCGCGCGCGCTCTCCGCTTCGGCGCGCGTGCCGTACTTCGCGAAGAGGGGGGACGCTTTGGCCGCGCCGTCGACGTCGTCCGCCGGCCCCATGCGCGAGGCGGGCGCGCGCAGCCGGGTGTGGACGACCGGAGTGGGCACGCCGTCCTCGGAGAGAATCGTCACCGCCGCCTCGCCGATGCCCATCTGCGTGAGCAGCTTCTCGACGTCGTAGAAGTCCGAGGTCGGGTAGGTCGAGGCGGCCGCCTTGAGCGCCTTCGCATCGTCGGGGGTAAAGGCGCGGAGGGCGTGCTGCACGCGGTTGCCGAGCTGGCCCAGCACCTCGCCGGGCACGTCGTCCGGCACCTGGGTCACGAAGAAGACCCCGACGCCCTTGGAGCGGATCAGGCGGACCGTCTGCGTGACCGACTCGAGGAAGGCCTTGGTGGCGCCGTTGAAGAGCAGGTGCGCCTCGTCGAAGAAGAAGACGAGCTTCGGCTTGTCGAGGTCGCCGGCCTCGGGCAGCTGCTCGAACAGCTCGCCGACCAGCCACATGAGCGCGGTCGAGAAGAGCCGCGGCTTGTCCTGGACGGCCGGCAGCTCGAGGCAGGAAATCACGCCGCGCCCATCCGGGGCGGTCCTGATCAGATCGGCGATGTCGAGCTGCGGCTCCCCGAAGAACTCGCTGCCGCCCCCCGTCTCGAGCCCGACCAGGCTGCGAAGCAGAACGCCGACGGTCGAGGAGGCGAGCCCCCCGATCCCCTCGAGCTCGCTCTTCCCGGCATCCGACTCGAGGAAGGTGAGCAGGGCCCGCAGGTCGGACAGGTCGAGCAGCGGCAGGCCCTTCTGGTCCGCGTAGTGGAAGACGAGCGCGAGGCTCTGCTCCTGGGTCTCGTTCGCCTCGAGGATCTTGGCGAGCAGCTGCGGGCCGAAGTCGGACACGGTGGCCCGCACCGGCACACCGGGACCGATCCCGCCCAGCGAGAGGTACTCGACCGGGAACCCGCGCGGCTCGAACGGGAGGCCGAGCTCGCCCATGCGCTTCTCGGCGGGGCCGCCGGGCTCGCCCGCGGCCGCCAGCCCGGAGACGTCTCCCTTGACATCCGCCGCGAACACCGCCACGCCTGCGCCGGAGAGCTGCTCCGCGATCGTCTGCAGTGTGATGGTCTTGCCGGTCCCGGTCGCCCCTGCGATCAGGCCGTGGCGGTTCATCATCCGCAGCGGCACCTTGACCACGGCCTCGGTTCCGAGCGAACCGTCGTGCACCCCACGGCCGAGATCGATCGCCGCTCCCTCGGTCGCATAGGCCTCGCTGATCGTGGCCGCGAAGTCGCTCATCGGCGCGCCATCGTAGCGTCGGTACTACTCGTCGAACACGTCGAGCGGGAGCGCCGCTGAGACGAGTGCGTTCGGGGCGTCGACGAGCTCCGAGACCCTCACCTCCGCGGCCACGCTCATCAGCACATAGGCCGCCTCGCGTCCGAGACCGCGCGTGGCGGTGAGCCAGCCGAGCAGCTCGAGCAGCGCACGCCGCGTTGCCAGCCCCAGATCCAGATCGCCCTGGTCGCCGGCGTCGTCGAGCGGGATGCCGGTGGTCGCGAACATCGGGCGCGCGGGCCGGGGCGGCGCCTCGTAGGCCGGGAACTCAGGGCGCCAGTCGCCGGGGCTCCCGAGGCCCACCCGGAAGCTCGCCGCGCCGCCGATCTCGATCGCCGAGATGCACACCTCGCCGTCGCCCTGGGCGAAGTGCAGGTCGCCCACCGACAGCAGCCCGCCCTCGACGTGGACCGGCAGCCACAGACGCGCGCCCGGGCCGAGGTCGCGGATGTCGATGTTGCCGCCGTTCTCGCGCGGGGGGTAGGTGCGCAGCCCATCGGCCGCCTCGGGCGGCCAGGCGTGCTCCGTGTCGGGCAGCGGCACGCGCCCGCCGCGGCCAGCCAGCACGGCCTCGCGGGCGAGCGCGCGCCCGAACAGCTCGCGTGAGGGCGCCACGCCGATCACTCCGGCATGCGTGCAGGCCGGCACCGCAACCCCGGGCACCTGCTGCGAACGGGCCAGCCCGTCCTCGATCTCCCACCTGGCGAGGAAGGGCTCCCCGAACAGGTCGCCGAGGAACCCTGAACCCGGCCAGATCGCGGTCCAGCCGAAGTCGTCGGTTTCATAGCCGAGCACCTCGAGCTCGAGCACGTCGCCCGGCTGCGCGCCGCGGACCTCGAGCGGACCCGTCAGCGGGTGGGCGAGCGAGGGGATGTCGAGCAGGTCCTCGTGCCCCGAGTGGCGGTTGATCGTGCGATCGCGCGAGTCGCGGATCTCGAAGGTGACCTCGGCGCCGGGATCGCACGAGGCCACCGGCTCGAGTCCAGGCCACCAGCGGTTGTGTCCGCGGGCCGCGCCCTCGTGGAGCGGCTTGGACCGGTCGATCTCGATCCGAATTGTCACTCGCCTGTCACACAGCGCGCATCTTCGTCGGCGGGACCGTCGCACAATCGGCACATGCGCCGCGGCCGCGGAGGTCCGGGAGATGCTGCTCGAGATCCGCCGCGCTACAGCCCGTACGACCGCCCGATCACGTCGAGCATCACCTCGTCCGTGCCGGCGCCGATGCGGTTGAGGCGCATGTCGCGCCAGGCCCGCTCGATGCCGTACTCCTTCATGTAGCCCGCGCCGCCGTGGATCTGGAGGCACTCGTCGACCACCTCGCAGGCCATGCGCGCGGTGTACAGCTTGGCCATCGAGATCTCGCGGACCGGGTACTCGCCGTTCGCGAAGCGCCACGCCGTCGTGTAGGTCATTGCGCGACCGGCCTCGATCTTCGTGGCCATGTCGGCGAACTTGTGGCGAATCGCCTGGAACTTCCCGATCGGGCGCCCGAAGGCAGAGCGCTCGCCGGCGTACTTCAGGGTGCGGTCGAAGCAGCGCTGCGCGCCCGCCACGCAGCCGGCGGCGCCGATCAGGCGCTCGCCCTGTAGCTCCCACATGATGTGGTAGAAGCCCTTGCCCTCCTGTCCGAGCAATGCGTCGGCCGGGACGCGCACGTCCTGGAAGGCGAGCTGCGCCGTGTCGCTCGCGTGCATCCCGAGCTTCTCGAGCTTCTTCTCGCGAACGACGCCGGGGCTGTCCATCGGAACGAGGAAGAGCGAAAACCCGTCGTAGCCGGCGTCGGGGTCGGTCTTGGTGACCAGCACGATGAAGTCGGCCCGATGCCCGTTCGTGATGTAGGTCTTCGTGCCGTTGATGACCCACTCGTCGCCGTCGCGCACCGCTCGGGTCTTGATCCCCGACACGTCGCTGCCGGCGTCG
>Ga0081538_10000314_pt1 | contig 55280 bp, 55 predicted proteins | sample TabmetS5T2R1_FD_71022 | JGI IMG/M metagenome (GOLD analysis project Ga0081538, IMG submission 71022) | Tabebuia heterophylla rhizosphere microbial communities from the University of Puerto Rico - S5T2R1 | ecosystem: Host-associated > Plants > Roots > Rhizosphere ...
TCGGTGTAATATGTGTGGAAAGAAGCTAAAGTTTGTTAGTACTAGCAGCCAATTTCCCCTGATATGCTGGAAGTGTTGATTGTTAATGTGGATTCCTGAGAATGGCTCTATTATTCTGGCCAGGGCTATCATTAATCATAAATTATTCTATTTTGATAGATAAATAAGAATTGGCTACATGCCAGTATAAGTATAACATGGACTCCAAAACATGGACTCCAAAACGAACAAGGTTTACATGCCATGAACCAAGTATTACAAATAGCAAGTTCTCTATTTTTCACGACAAGGATCAATACCTTGACTATGGATATCACTCAATCAAAAGATTTGAAGAGAAGGTCAAGGAGAGCATTTTTCAAACCAAACCTCTGGAACGTTTTGGATACCATATATCAGATATCCGATCATGTTACTAGAAGCAAAGCAAAGCTTTTTCTATATTAACTCCCGGGAAGAAATTAGCATATGAAACCTTCAAGATTAATTTCACAAGACACAATTCATACAGAAGCTATTGACATACAGAAATACACTACTACTATCTCAAAATCCTCTCAGTATTCCCTACTACGAGTCATAAGTATCAATAATTCGCTTGCAAGCATCAATCAATTTTGTATTCACCACCCTAATCGGTAGTTGATAGCCCCTATAAGAAAGAAGAAGTGTGCTTTCATTAGATATTGACCATGGATAAATTCATTGATACATCTATCGATTGAGTTTACTACGTCGCAGATTTTCACTCTCAAAGAAGAGCTTTCTTGTTTTATTGAGAAGTGCACAACAGTCAGAAGTGTTGTAGACAAAAAAAGAGGGCTAAAAAACCACCTATCTTTTTGCGTGCTATTGGAACCCAGAGATTATGACCCCATATAATGTGTCAAGCCTATTGGCTGCAGAATAGCGTTGGTCACCGCGGAAGTCAATCTCGATGTTGGTTGGTGTTAGCTCCTCGCCGCCTCTCAATATTACATGTACTCTTTCATCATTGGAATACATGTCGCCATTAAGCAGTAGGTCGGCAGTTCCAGAAATTACATAACCGTTTGGTCCAATGGGTCTTGCCACTCTTGGCTTGAGATCCACTATCTGGAAGGTATCGTGATCTCTGCTCCTCTGTGACTCTAGGTCTACATTTTCATTTGAGTCTTCCCTTACTGACGTAAAGTAAGCAGAGAGAGTTGCACTAACAGGCTCTTCGTCGCTTACTCTCAGCGCAAATGTTCCAGACAATACAAACGGTCCTTCAGGGCGTGTCTGATTCGACGTAATAGTAAATATGTTCCCCTCAACATCTAGTGGCGCCTGTATGTTGAACTGCTCTTCAACTATTGTGGTTCTATTGTACTGCGCTGTCACTACAATATTATGGTCTTCGCCATCATCTGGTATAGTCACAATACCTACTCCACCAAATGGAGTCTGGGTCCATGTCCCAGGAGACGCGCTTAGGAATACAAGCTCTTCAAAGTTTGCGAAGAATATAGGATAGGTGCCTGGCGGCAGATCATCAACTCTTAGTTCTGTGAAACTCTGCTCTATTTTTTCTGCAGTATCTGCATCATAGATCGTTACAAACATGCCCTGTATTAGATTCCCCTGGGTGTCTTGTGCGCGAAGTGTAAGTGAATTGTCCGTCACCCTTGGAGGGGGAGGGGGCGCGGGTCGCTCGCTATATAATGCAGTAACCGTAGTATTTCTCCCTTCTCTGATCGTTATAAGGCCGGAGCCACCGTTGGGTGTTTTTATCCAAGTCCCAGGCTCTGCAGACTCAAATTCAAAGCGTCCAAAGTCAGAATAAAATATAGAGTAAGTACCTTCTTGAAGCTCTATATCCATTGGAGTCCTCCCGCGCTCTATTAGCTCACCGCTGCTTGCATCAAATATTGTGACTCGTGCGTTACGCAGAGCTTCCCCATTGTCGGTTGCAGATACTGCAGTTAAGCGAAGTGTTGAAGGTCCTTCAGTCGTCCCATTCAAACCTATTATATCGACATTTTGAATAATGTTGGTCTGCTCGCTTCTGACGACCACCTGGGCACTGCCTGCAGCCACCGTGGTTGGCACAATAATGACTGTGTTGAATGATCCTTCAACATTTGTTATTACAGTTGTTATTGGATCATTGTTTATGAATATCTGGATCGGAGTGTCTGGCTGGAAGCCCTCACCTCTGATTGCCAGCGGCGAGCCTGGTTCTGCGCTTGTTTCATCTACCTGAACTGCTGGCTCCTCGTTACCGGTATCAATCTGATTGTTTTGTGTCTGGTTCTGTGTTGACTGTGTTGTTGTTTCTTCTTCTACTCCTTCTGGTGCTGATTCTTCCACAGTGATTTCTATACTGTCAGATACAGTTTGATCGCTAGAGTCGGTAACAGTAGCGACTACATTATACGTGCCAGCTTCATCAAATGTATGCACAGCAGTTTGCTCATCGCTTCCTTCAGTGTCATCACCAAAGTCCCAGCTATAAGTATAAGGCTCAGTGCCTCCTGTTACGTTGGCTTCAAATTCAAAGGTAGCTGGTGCAGTACCTTCTGTAGCATTTGAAATGATTTCGGCTGTCAGAGGTTCAGAAGATTCCTCTTCTGTTAATTCTTCCGCTTCTTCTTCTTCTTCAGGAGCTGGAGTGAGGGTTTCATTCAGGATACCTCCTTCTGTTGCATTAGCAGTAGTAGTTGCGTTGACAACAGGTTCTTCCGCAGGTTCTGCAACAATCACTGATAGTGTAGAAATGGCCATTCTTCCGTCGTCTGCTACTGCAAGAATGGCATATTCGCCTCCTTCAACATTGGGCACTGTTACTGACGATTCAAATGTTCCTTCTTCGTCAGCAGTAACAGTGGTCACTAGGCTATTTGCAAAATCTTCTTCAGAATCAGAACTAATTATTAACTCATCAATTTCTCCTGCATTTGTAGTACCGTCGTCGGTGATGGAAATTGAGCATTCCTCGTATATTCCAGGACTTGCTCCAAAAGTGCCAATGGTGCCATTTATTCGACCTTGAGCAATGTTTACATCCTCGCAGTCAAGGCTCATAGTGCCATTCGCTGGTGTGCCGTCTTCAAGTACAACGAGCAGATTTTGCCCAGATATACCAGAGGGTGTATTAGTAGCAATGTTACCGCCGCCTTGACTAATGGTCGATTGAAGCAGGTTCCCTAATGTATGTAGGGCAGTACCATTAGTATTAAAGAATGTGCTAGCGCCTCCAGGTTCAATTGTTGAACTCTGGTTTGTATTGATCCCTTGTAGAATTAATGCACTTCCTTCTGTCAGGTCAACAGGCTCAGCAGACATAAAATATATTGAAACCGAAGAATCAGCCCCAAAGTCTGTACCTTCTATATCAACTACTAAACCGGGTGAGGCTTCACTCTCGCTGAGAATAAGCTCCGCAGGCTCTGTTGGTGTCTGTCCTTGGGAGCTCACAAAATATAATTGTCCGACTGTTCCCGAAGCACTAAGAAGTAAGGCCACTACTAGAATAGCAGTTAGGGGCTTTGACATCATCATATATAGTCAAGTCGCGCATGTATTAGATAAAAAGAGAGATCATTCTGACTCTATAAGAAGGTGTAACTGCATTAGGCAAACTGTGAGAATCCTCTTTGCTACTCTTAAGTCTTGTTTCTGATACTGGTTGACATCTGCAAAGTTGTGAGACAAAGTGATGAGTGGAAATATGAATACTACTAGCTCTAGGGAGAGCAGTTTTTGAAATGCGGTTTATGACACAGTGATAACTACACCATTGAGGTTTTGGTGATTCGTAGCCATCAGAGTACAGCCTAATGTACCTTGATTCTTAACAACCTACTCGTATTTAGGCTTGGGCTACATCTGTCCTTATTGAATGAGCAAGAACTCAACACACCTTAACTTTGTTAAATGAGACCTACTTCAAGAACTTCTAGATGTCAATCTTAATGCCAGTGCAGATTAATTGGAAAAATTTACTCCAAATGGATCACAAACGCCTCATGAATTGTAGCATTTCTATATCATAATCTATTTATCTGTGAATTGGAGATTTATTTTGATGGGCAGATTGTTTGGAAGGGCTAGCAAAAGAAAGGACAGTATCCCTTCTGAAGATAGACTAGAATCTGATTATGATGAAAGTGATTTTCAAAAACGAGACCTCTACAATAAGGGCATCAACGATATGTCTAGTCAAAAGTATCTTGACGCTATAAGGAGCTTTGACCTTGCATTAAGGATTGACCCACAGTATGTTGATGCGTGGATCAAGAGAGGGTATGCCCATTTTCTCCAAGATGAATACACCGTTGCTCTCGCTTCCTATGATAAGGCACTTGAGGTCGATGTCAACAATGCTGAAGCGTGGAACCTCAAGGGACTTGCTTACTATAAAATGAAAAACTATGACAAGGCTATTGAATGCTGCGAAAAGTCAGTAGACATCAACCCCAACGAGGGTATGTCTTGGTATAATATGGCTTGCTACCTTACCCTGAGTGGCAGGATCGATGAGGGACTTGACGCCCTGAAGAGATCTATAGAGATAGACATTCAGAACGCCAAGAGGGCAGTACGTGACAGGGACTTTGAAAACGCACATGCAGAAGAGGGTTTCAGGAGGATCATCGAAGTAGTCGTACTTGAGTCAATAAGACAAGGTTATGACTATGTGGGCAAGATAGTATGGGTCACTGCCATGGACAAGGCAGAGGTTGAAGATGCGCTGATGCGCCTCGCCATGAAAGGTCTTGTTATCAAGCACGAGAGGAGGACCTTTACAGGCAAGGAGGAATATTACGAACTTCCAAGCGAGATTGCAAACAAAGTAGGAGTAACAAAGAAAAGCGGCCTATTAGGCACCAAACAAGTTTCAGCTCCTCTTCAACAGTTAAAAGACATAAAAGAAGTCCTCACCAAGGCCAAGGATTCAATTGAGAGAGGCGATTTGGCTAGCACGCTTGAACACTTTGATGAGCTTGTGAGTCCCGTGAAGCATGGAAACGCTATGATGGAGCAATTCTTTGACGAACACAGAGATCTTAGGCTTTATAAGATAAGACTTCAGGACAGGGGACAGGAATACCTTAACGCCCACAAATCTGACCTTATTGACCTGATAACAAAGATAGACCATACGCTGGGAAGTGGTGTGACCAACAAAACATCCGCAAAAGATTAACTCTTGCTTGCATAGTGCAGCATAGGCGCAGCGAGATTAAACCCCTTTTGAGTAAAACCCATTATAAAATTAGCATCTTATCGATGTTTGTAAATAGATCCATTAGATGGAATCAAGGGTATATATCCCGTTTTAGTATGAATCCACCATAGTCCAATGACAGTTTTAACCGCAGCATAGGAACACACCTAATCTATTAATAACCATCCGAGGCGGATGATATTTCATATGGCAAAGATATTTGCCGACGTAAGCGAGAAAGAAATTACCAGAACTATTGCAGAAATGTTTAATGAAACAATGACAGAGTATACGGATTCTGACGTCATAATTATCGGTGCCGGCCCTGCTGGCCTCACTGCTGGCAGGGATCTTGCGAAGACTGGGGTTAGGACGCTCATCGTAGAACAGAATAATTACCTCGGGGGAGGATATTGGGTAGGAGGCTATATGATGAATCCTGTCACTGTGAGGGCACCAGCGCAAAAGGTATGGGATGAGCTTGGAGTTCCATACAGAAAGATAAGTGAAGGACTATACGCTACATGGGGCCCCCATGCATGCAGTAAGTTGATAGCCGCAGCATGCGATTCAGGAGTGCGCTTTTTGCAGCTCACTAAATTTGATGACCTGGTGCTTAAGAATAAGCGAGTAGGGGGGGTCGTAGTTAACTGGATGCCGGTCTCTGCTTTACCTAGAAATATCACATGTGTTGATCCTGTCGCCCTTGAAAGCAAGATTGTAATTGATGCTTCAGGACACGACTCAGTTGCAGTCAGGCGTCTGATGGATCGCGGATACGTCAAATGGAAGGGCATGGATCCGATGTGGGTTGAAGGAGGCGAGGACGCGGTAGTTAACTACACAGACGAAGTTTTTCCGGGGCTGATCGCAACAGGCATGTCTGTTACTGAAACACATGGCCTTCCAAGGATGGGACCAACCTTTGGTTCGATGCTCCTATCGGGCAAGAAAGCAGCCGAGGTTGCATTGGGCAAGCTCAAGGAGATGCCAAGTCCACCTAAACTGAGGGCAAAGTAACCTTTTTTATTTTGTCCATTTTGGTCTAGATATAAAAAAGTAGTAGTAGCTTATAGCTTTATCCATCCATTATTATTGGTGCTCACAGAAATATCGACAGAGGCAAAAAATTATCTAATAGGGCTCTGCTCTGTGGTCCAAACATCGGATTCCTGCTTTTTGTGTATGACGTAGATGGTCGTCGTATGGCATGACAACACTTATCTATTTTCCGAAAACACTAAGCACTAGTAGCAGTGAGAGTAATGCTATCAGCACTGCTACAATAAACCTGACTCAACCTCATTTTTTCTTGTACGGCTTTATCTAGATCTCGCTTGATTGTGGTGATCTGAATCACATTTTCTGGTTTGCGCTCCGCCATCAAAAAAAACAATTCATGCTTTAGAACCTCTATATATTCGTCTAGTTCTTTTATCCTCTCCCCAAACTCTAGAGCCATGTTCTATGTCACTCCCCTGTAAGTCTATATGTTGCCAGTTCAGGGTATGTAAGCCTTTCGTCTCTAACATGAGAAAGATACAAATCTTCCACATGATATCTCTCTAATGATTCTTGCTGTCTGGTTGGTGTTCCTTATCTTCTGGGCTATAATTGTCATCCATATAAGGCACCCTTTGGAGCACCTTCATACGGTAATTATTACGCAGTAAAGTACCATCACCCTCTACACCCACGTACTGGCTCAAGTACAACATCCACATTACTGTATGCTAGAGTTAGAATTTCCTTAATTACAACGGTGTGGATAGGCTGCAAAGTAGCAATGACATTAGAAGACAAGGACATACTACAGGTTGATGCGACTGTAATTACGGGTATACTCATTTTATTGACTTTTAGTTTAATTGGGCCCTCATCTGATGATCCTACTCTTGTTGATATAGAAGTTGAACTAACAATTAGGTTAGCCTTAACAGTTTTCATGTTAATGCCATTTGTGATTTCTGCAATTATCATTTTACTCAAGATGAAAAAGATGATGATCGCATTTCACATAGACAGACAAGGATTGCAGGACAGATAACAGCGATTGGATTTGGATTGATTCTGTTTGATTTATTTTTCTTTTTCATCGCTGTTTATCTTTAGCGTTTCTTGGCTTGCGATGTTTTTTTCAAGACGCCTATCGCTGATATTATGCAAGAATGTCTGAGAGTGGCAACTGCCACACGATTGAAGTTTCGAGACGTTTAACTCCTCTACTAATTTTGGGACTAGATTACAATGGGAGCATTAAGCGATATTATTATTAGAAGGGTTTTTTGCACCATCAAGAAAGAATGACGAATTATCGTAATGAAATGACTTGCCATCAGAAGTTAAGTATGTACCATTTTTTAAACGCAGGGGTTTACGATGGTTCGCTACATATACACGAGAGGAAAAGTAAGAAGCAGCCCGAGCCAGTGCACAACCAACAACAAAAACAACAACAGCATCAGCATCAACAGCAATCACAAGCTGCAGCTCTAGAGTATGGTCCGCAAATAGCAGAGCTGGCAAAGCAAGTTTCAGATCTAAAAGAAACTGTCAACATTCTGATATCACAAATCCAGATGCTTCCCTCAGAGTTGAAGAAGTAAGAAAATAAGAGAAGAGAAAAAGAGGTGCGTTTTGTTGTAGAGACACTCTTTTGTGATTTGTACTTCTTTCCTATGTAGTCATCGTCGTAGTCGTTCTCTCAATCTACCTCACAGTTTATCTCAGTGTCTGGGTCACCTGTGCAAGTGTAGGTGCCTGCTTCACTATCTAGCTGGTCATTGTTCACTACACCGTCAACGCCATTGAGGTTGTCATTACCAGTATCGCCAAACAAGAAGTCGCTACCAGAATCGCCTAGCATGAAGTCTATACTAACGCCGCCATTTATGTCGTCAACACCATCGCCACCAAACACTATATTGTAACGATAATCCTTAGAAGAAACTTTTCAATAACTGTCAAGGATAGAGTGCAGAGAATATTGGAACAGACTTGCAGCCCTATATCCGGGACCGCGAGTGTTTGTAGTTTGTATTCACAGAGTTTGTTATTCCTGATACCCTTTCCTCTTATAGTGTTAGTCCAACTACCATCATTATTATTATCAATATGACTAGACCTTTACTACAAGGTTATAGCAAAATCTAAGCTTTAGTTTGCTTGATTTAAAAAAAGAAAAAATGTAAGAAGTCAACTCACGCTGACTGTTCCAACCATGTTTGGATGCAATATACAGAAGTAGGGGTATTCGCCTGCTGCCGTGAATGTGTGCTCAAAAGTGGCTGCTGGAGCTAGTATACCAGAGTCAAACGTGCCATCGGGTGTTACATTTTCACCTGATGTTGCAGTGTGTGGTTGTGAGTCATCATTTGTCCATGTTACTGTAGCTCCCGCGTTGACTTGAATTGGGTTCGGTTGGTATGCATCAGTAGTCAGGCTTGAAGAGCCTTGGACTATGGAAACGCTGGTAGAACCGCCAGTAGCGCCTGTATTGGTGGCATTAGTTGCATTTCCTCCTGCTCCAGCCATAGTGGCATTACCTCCGCCTTCTACTGTAACTCCTTGTGCCCATGCGTAATGTGGTGCACTTACGGCTATCAATGACGCCACGCTGAACGATAGCAGCATAAATGCCAAGGTTGCAAGCGCCGCCTTATTCTTGTTCTTCGATAGCATGAGAATTCAATCAAGTATCATAGTTTTTAACGGTTGTAGTTATGGGTTAGAGGATCAATTAATAAATCTTCACGTCATAAAAATAGACCTAAATAAAATTTGATTTCGTATCTAGATGTTTTCTTTTTTGTTAAATCGGCTTGCTTTAAAATAGTGTCCCGGATGGCAATTCTAATTCTCTTGAACGCAATCCATGCTAGGAAACATTTGTTTCACGTCTTTTGCGTTCGATCCATTCGAGCATTTTTTATATTCTTACTTTTCCTTGTTTCCTTGACAGTTGGATTTGCCTCGCTTTATTCACATAAGACGTCAGACTGTTTCAGCACTATCATCACTTAATGTCAAGCTAGTAGCTGAGGAGATTGACAAGATTTTTCCAAGCTACAAGATAGACTTAAGACCGCCTTTCCCACAGGAGGATAAGATGGTAGAGCAGGCAGGAATAGTAGACCTCAAACAGCCCTTTGAAAAACAACGAAACCAGGGACATGACAGCAACGGTAGTATCAATAAGTTAGAAATTCCGCTATATGACGGCTTTGTTATGCAGAGGATATTTGCAGAAATGATACCTATTTCAGAAATGAGCCTAGATCATATCCACATCATATTCACTGCGCTTTTGCCTTGCACCTTTAGCGAAGATGATTGGCGCTACCATGGTCGTGCTGTCATATGCGGCACACCTTCAATCATTTCTACAACCGGCATAGTCGAGGCTCTAGCAAAGCCACGAGAATATTATCTTTCTCAGCCCGTGAGTAGGATAGAAGATGTTGCTAATTTGAAGAAAAAATTTGCAGGAAGGTTCATTGACTATGATGAGGAGGAAAAAATTACTGCAGCATCCATAAATTATGCCCTGCAGGCGATATTCTTCTTTATTGCTGAAGGGGAACCTTTTTGCACTGACAAAGATTGTAGACTATTTAACGCGCACTGGCAGGAGGATCTGATACATACGATTGAAAAACGAATGTTATGCCCCTATCACAGAAACATGGCAAATAAATTTTCTTAGGTCAGTCAAGAGCTAATTAGAAGATTTTAGCTATTCGGGTCCATTATATTTTAGTTTCAGCTTGCTACTTATTTCGCCTTTCATGTAAGGCTATTTTTCATTTTTTACCTGGGTTCCGAACGAATTATTAAGAGGTGTAGAAATTGTCACTTTGTAATTTGTCCGACAGCCAATCAGGCAGTTTTAGGGATCAGAAGCACTTTGACGTAGTTATAATTGGCTCTGGCCCCGCAGGCTATACTGCCGGCATTTATACCTCTCGTGCCAATCTGGGAACTCTCATTATAACAGGCACTCTGCCTGGCGGCCAGCTTATGACTACGAGTGAGGTAGAAAATTACCCTGGCTTTCCAAACGGCATATTTGGACCTGAGTTGATGATGAACATGCGCCAACAAGCAGAAAGATTTGGCGCAGTAATTGTCGATGACGAGGTGATTAAGGTTGATTTCAAGAAAAGACCTTTTACAATCACAACTCATGCTGAGACGTATACTGCAGAAGCAACCTTAGTCTGCACAGGCGCGTCTCCCCGAAAGCTTGGTATTCCTGCAGAGCAGCAATTTAGCGGCAGAGGTGTCTCATATTGTGCGACTTGCGATGGCCCATTCTTCAAAGGCGAAAACATTGTAGTCGTCGGTGGCGGCGATACTGCAATGGAAGAAGCAACATTTCTTACAAAGTTTGGTAGGTCAGTAAGAGTAGTTCACAGACGCGATTCATTGCGCGCTAGCAAGATCCTTCAGCAAAAGGCGCTTGAAAACCCTAAGATTGAGTTTATTTGGAATAACGTTGTAGCAGACATCAAGGGAAACAATAAGATTTCAACCGTACTAGTCAAAGACATCAATACGGGTAAGGAAAGACTTATCGAAACAGGTGGCTTATTTGTGGCAATAGGCCATGAGCCGAATACTGCGATTTTCAATGGACAACTCGAGCTTGACGATAAGGGCTATATCATCCTCAAGCAACACACAAGGACCAGCGTTGAAGGTGTGTTTGCAGCTGGAGATGTTCATGACCATAGATACAGACAGGCCGTAACTGCGGCAGGTTTTGGTTGCATGGCAGCAATTGATGTAGAAAAGTGGCTTTCTGAAAGAAAACATAGTTGAAAAGATCGCAGAATATAACATGTGTGGTGTTTTCTACAGAGAGCAGAAGGTGTGCCAGCAGGCTTATCAACTCATGCACAGAGAATATCTCTTGTCATGAGATACATCATGTTCTTCACGTCTTGAAGGCGTTCTATGGAGTAATACAGGTAAGATTATTAGCCTTCAAGTCATAAATATGCCACATTTGACAGATATTTTGCACTCTTAAGGGCCTTGTCATATTCCTGCTCGGTCAGGATTTTTTCCCGCAGGTAAAGGCTCCTGAATTTTCTGCCATCATCTGCGAAAATGCCAACAACAATACCATGGTCTAGGTCATGCGCCAGCTTCAACATTGAAGTCATAACAGATCCTGACGAAGGACCAACAAGCATAGTCTCCTTTTCCACAAGCTGCCTTACCGCTTCAAATGAGTCCTTGTTAGTTGCAGTCATCCACTCGTCTACTACACCCAGGCGTCGTTTGAAAAGCTCTGGGATTGCGGATTCTTCAAAGTTTCGCAATCCCTGCAGAAGATGGTTCTTTTGTGCCTGTATGGCGATAACGCGGATGTCTCTGTTCTTTTCTTTTAGAAATGTTCCAGTGCCAGTTATTGTCCCCCCCGTTCCACAGCCAGTAACAAAGTGCGTCACGGTTCCGTCTGTCTGCTTCCAGATCTCAGGGCCAGTGCTCTCATAATGAGACAAGAAATTAGCGTCGTTATCATACTGGTTTGGCATGTAGTAAATATCAGGCCTTGGCTTTGAGATAGCCTTTGCAAGCGCAATACTCTGATCCGTGCCGGCGCCTACTCGAGGGCATAAATCATCAGATGTTTCATGAATCGTTGCTCCCAGGTTGCGTAGAATATTTTTTGTTTCTTCACTTACCTTTTCAGGAATAACAATTTCTACTTTGTAGCCAAGCGCAGAGGATATCCCTGCCAGCGCAATACCAGTGTTGCCGGATGAAGGCTCAATAATAATGCTCTTGTCTTTCTTCAAAGTTCCCATCCTTTCTGCATGTTTTATCATCCAGTATGCAGCCCTGTCCTTTACAGAGCCAAAGGGGTTATGCCACTCTAATTTAGCATACAGCTTGATATTCTCGGTAGAAAACGAGCCAAGCTCAACCAGTGGAGTCTGCCCAATTTGTTCTACAATATCAGGCCTTCCAACTAACGTCATCTTCCTTCTATTTCGCCTTCTTTATCACGAATTCAAGATCTTTATCATTCTTATTTAACGATATCAGGTGGTGTCCGTTGCGATTAACCCATCTCGAGATATCCTCCTCCGACTCGGGGTCATCTGCAACTATCTTGAGCGTATCGCCTATCTTGAGGCGCTCGACTTCCATCTTGGTGCGGAAAACTGGCTCAGGACAGTAAAGTCCCCTTACGTCAATTGACTTGGTAGCAGAATCACTCATAGTAACGAACCAGCTGAAATTATGTAGTATCATAATATTAAGTGTTACAGTTTCTAACGGAAAAGATCTCGATCCTTTGCCCGAAGTAGAGATTTAATGGAGGCCTTTGATGTTTTTTCAAAGTTATAGCCTCGGATTATAGCCACGGGCGTACTTTCAGACTTACCCATTACAAGCTCAGACGCAGAAGCTATCTCATCTGCTACTGCAATTTCAGTTACTCTCAATTTTCTGCCATACATGTCATATGTTCCTATGTAGCTCTTAATCGGGTTTATTCCGGCTATGCCTATTGCAACATTTGTTTGACCGTTTCTAAATGTTCGGCCGAAAGTATCGGTTATAATCACTGCCACCTCCTTACCTACTTTTTTCTTTACTGCATGCCGGACCCTGTCTGCAGACTCGTCAGGGGCAAGAGGCAACAGCGCTGCAGTATCACCTTTTACGTTGCTTTGATCCACACCAGCGTTAGCACATACAAAGCCGTGTCTTGTTTCTGATATAATTATGCCATCTTTTGCACGTAAAATTTGTGAGGATTCCCTTAGTATCAACTCCATTATGCGTGGATCTTTATCATGTTCCTTTGCCATATTAATTGCCTTTGTAGAAGGCTCAATACTGTCAAGCTCTACAACACGTCCTTCTGCTTTTGATACAATTTTGTGTGTGACAACGAGTATATCGTCATTCTGGATTTCTATTTGGCTACGATCTATTGCTTCAAGGATAATTACGCTAAGATCGTTATGTATCATAACCTCATTTGAAATTCGAATAGGGATTATCTGTATCAACTGCACTGATTGAAAGATAGGAGTTAAAAAATGAGTTGGTTGCTAATGTCTCCTACTTGCTGCATTGATTAATACTGCCTCTCCAAAATTTTTCTTCAATAAGTTGAGGAGTAGGCTTAGGTCGCGCTTGTCAATGGAAACATCAGCTTTTTCCCTTACTATGTCCACAGGACAGAACCCTACAGTATAGCCAGCCAGAGCAAATAGCTTCAAGTCATTAGCACCATCTACCACCACTACTGTATCTTCCTTCCGGATGTCCCACTGCCTTATCGTGGATCTAATTGCAGCTGCCTTATCTGATGTAACATTAATTATTACATCCTCCAATTTGCCATCCTTAAACACTAATTCGTTAGAGAATCTATTATCGATCCCAAGCTCGTCTCTTAATCTGTCTGTAATTATTGTAAAACCACCAGACACTGCAATCATTTTCCATTCTGCCTTCTTGAGCGCAGAACAAAGCTCTTTTGCGCCCGGCATTAGTGGTAGACTCTCTCCTATTTTCTTGGCATCTTCATAACTAATGCCCCTCAGCGCCCGCACTCGGCTCCTGAGTCCCTCTTCCCAGTCGATCTCTCCTCTGATTCCTGCGTTGGTGATGTCCCAAATCTCCTTCTCTTTTCGAGGACCCATGACCTGAGCTAGAACTGGAAGGTACTCAGCGTTAAGCAGAACACCCTCCACATCAAAGATAATCAGCATAGTATTTGCTTATGCAAAACAAATTCCTGTCAGTATATTAAGTTTCTCCACGTATTTTTATTTTTAGTACTGCGCCCTTATCATCTTTTGCCTCTTGTTGTTGAGGTAATCTGTTAACAGTACTTTGTCTATATCTGCAGGGTTGATGTAGTATGATCGCCCCTTGACATACTTTTCCATTTCATTGACATAACCAAGCAAAGAGTCCTCTTCACTTATCATTATAGTATCAATTTCAATATTTTTTGAATGGACTTTTTTAGCCTCCACAATGGTACGGTCGCCAATATATTGGTCTACTTGCCTATAACGGTAGCAAAGGTAGACGAGCTCTCCTGATGCAATATCTAGATTCATGCTATGATCTTGCTTCACATCTTCAAGAGTCTGGCGGTCGGGTGTATAAAAGTGAGAATAGGGCCGCTGTGATACAATTTTGTCTTGCTCGCTTTTGTCATCGATAAAACACGCGCTTGGATGACCATCAGTTACAAGCACTAGGCGCTTATTGCTCGCGCCGTCCTTTTGCAATAATTTGCTTGCAAGCCTGAATGCGGCCTGGTAGTTAGTGTAATGCAAAAAGTCAGAGCCGGGCTCAAAGGTTTTTAGATAAGGTATGTCATGCGGTGCCACCTTTGACGCAAGCGCTCCAAACCCTACAATATAGACAGAGTCGGAGGGAAAGAAATTACGGTTCAGCAAGTAGAGACTCCAAAGTGCACGCTTGGCGGCCTCAATTCTGCTCATGTCTCCATACATTGATGAATAGCGCATTGTAGAGCTAAGGTCTATACAATATACTACTGCGACACGAACATCCTTTATCGTCTCATATTCTTCAAAGTCATCGACATCAATTTGCAGAGGCAGCTTTAGATTACTACCATCCTTTGCAGTACGCTGGATTGTGTTCAGCAAAGACTTTGGAACATTTAGCAACCTAATGTCGTCACCCAACTCATATTTTTTGGTAGTGTCCAACACAAGTGACCCCGATCCAAGGTTTTGTGACTCGTGAGTGCCGTATTCACCAGCCTTGAGTGCCTTCATTACGTCACTAAGTATCTTGCTGCCTATTGCAGTAAAGCCCTTAGCACTGAGCCATTTTGGAGAGTCCTTTAGATAGCCCTTTTGTATCAGGTATGCAACTAATGGCATGCCAGAATCGTCTCGGCTATCTTCTCTTGAATCGTCCAGTGATCCCTTGGTCTGGTGCTGCTCGCTGTTTTCCTGTTGCTGATTTGAAAGTGAAGACATTACACCCTGAAGTGTCTGCTCAAGCTCCTGCAAATTAGGTGTCTTTTCCTTCAGCGCCTCCCTTCCTATTGCCTTGAACAGTCGGTCCATCAGATCTCTAGAGAGCTTCCGCTCATCTTGGCTATCTTGCCTTTGATCCTGACCCTCTCTATTGAGGGGAAAATAAACGAATTTCTTACTGCCTAGGGCACGATTATGCGAGATCATAGATGTTGTTATCCTTCTTGTCCAAGAGTGGAGGTTGGGTGTGCCGGAGACCTTCAAGTATTACCTCAGTCACAGATGCCGTGAATTCCCCGTCAAGGTCCTCGCTCAGAGATATATTGTCTGTTTTTAGTCCAAGTTGCAGTGCCTGCTCAGTAAGCTGTTTTTGCTCTTCTTTTACTCTAACAATAGTTTCATTTACCACCTGTTGGAGTGCTGGAAAACTAGACAGCTGAGACTCATAGTCGGAGTCAACACTCTTGTCACTGCGGCCATTCCCAACTATCGTTTGCGAAACCTGGAATGTCTTGTTCTTCGCAAAATCATTCTTGACTTTTGTCAACTGTTCTGGAGCTACCTTTTGGATGTATTCAACTGATAGTTCCTTTATCACGCTTTCAATGATAGAATCGAGCACATTCTTTCGGTTCTGGCGAGTGTCTTCCATCTCTGCAAGTTCAAATTTAGATGATTGGTGGATGCAGTGAATATCACAAAAACGAGGGATCGCCTTAATGCCATATACAATGGAGCGAGTACGTTCCGCTTCTCCTATCATCATCTCCATCGAATGTACTGACATTCTAACACTGACTCCCTTATCGTGATTCACATCATGGTGCATACGAGTCATCTGCGTTATCTTGGCTATTGTTTTTATCATAAATGCAGGCAGCACAACATTCTTAGCATCTGCGATCTTTGCTTCCTGAATAATGATTAACATCTCCTCTTCTACCGTCCTAGGATAGTGAGTGTCAATGTGGCTTCTCAGCCTGTCAAATAATGGCTCGATTACCTTACCAGAATGGGTATAGTCAACAGGGTTTGCAGTTGCAATTATTCTGACGTCAGGTTTGAAAACGATCGGATATGCCCCTGTAGTAAACTTGCCCTCTTGAAGAACACTTAGTAGGGAGACTTGCTTTCGTGGATCGAGTACAGGCAACTCGTCAATGCACAAAATGCCGTGCCTTGCCTGCAATAACTGACCTGCAGAATATGATTCGATATTGTAAAGCTCGATTCCCTTTTTGGCTATCTTTATTGCGTCTATCTGCCCAACCAGATCCTTGACTGAAATGTCCGGCGTCGATAGTATATACTTGTATCTGTCGGCACCACTTACCCAGTCAACCTTGGTCTCAAGCTTGTTCGCTCGAATAATATCCTCACATTCCGGTGACACCATGAATTCTGGCTTCATTCTCGAGATTTCAGTGTCGGTTAATAGTGCAATCAATTCATCTTCGGGAATCGATGTAGGAATATCGCTTGTTATTGTACCCCTTACTATCGGAATTGGAGAGAGGAGGTTCTGTGCTATTGCCTCTGCAATCTTGGTCTTAGCCTGCCCTATCTGTCCAACTAACAACATGTCGTGACCCGAGAGGATTGCTCTATTGATGGCAGGAACTACATCGTCATCGTAGCCGATTATGCCAGGGAATGGGTGTTCCTCTTTTTTCAGTTTGGCAATCAGATTGGTTCGCATCTGCTCTTGAACAGTGACATGTTTATAGCATATATTGAGAAGATCACCAAGTGTTTTAATTTGCTTATAATCCTCGGGCAGGCCTGACATTATTTCACTATACTTTGGTTTTGAAGAGTAAGAGCGATGAACTGTTTCCTGTATCCTGTCACTCATATCGAAGATGGAGGTTTCTTAGTCAACACAGATTTAAAGATTGTTGAGAGCCAGTCAAGAATTTTATTGATAGTCATTTATGTGGGTTATAATATCCCGTCATAGTTGATCCGATGTAATTTAGAAAGCTTGACAGCCAGTGACTATTTTGCATCATATTGCTACCCTTAACTCGTTATCGCCCTCAATCAGAACTCGCATAATAAAAATTTTGATAGAAGCAATATGCAAATTCAATCTTTGAGCCCTGAGGACCTATAGGGCAACACCATAAGTCCACGAATCCAATTTACCGTACCCAGCATGGTTTTTATTGCGGACTATTGTTTTGTGATTTCGCTTTGTCTGCATCAGAATATAAGCACATTCTCAGAATCGCTGGTAAAGACATTGAGGGCAGTAAGAAATTGATAGTTGCCCTTAGTGAAATTAAAGGTGTGGGCTATAACTTTGCTCAAATATTGACTCAGTCGCTCAACATCAATCCTAATTTGCGTGTTGGCTTTTTGACTGAAAATGATATCAGAGAGATCGAGCAGGCGATCTCCAACCCTACTAAGGCAGGAATTCCACAATGGTACCTTAACAGAAGGAAGAACATGGATGATGGTTCTAACTATCACCTGATAACTTCAGATCTTGATTTTGCTGCTTCAAATGATATTGAGCGCGAAAAGCTGGTAATGAGTTGGCGTGGATATCGACATATGTTTGGGCTGAGAGTAAGAGGCCAATGCACTAGAACCACCGGCAGAAGAGGAGGAGCAGTAGGAGTCAAGAAAGTTAAGGCGATGCCTGGAGCTGCACCGACAGCAGTTGCTGCTGGCGCGGGCCCAACCAGTCCAGCTCCAGCCCCACCATCAAAGGAACCGGATAAGAAATAGACAGTGGTGCTAAATGGGAGATCCTCGTAAGGCAAAAAAAACTTTCCACAGGCCTAGAATGATCTGGACCACAGACCAGTTAAATGCAGAACTGTACATCATGGGCTCTTACGGTCTTAGAAACAAACGCGAGCTCTGGAAGTCAGAAACTGAGGTAGCAAGGATCAGGAACCAGGCCCGTGCTCTTTTGGCACTTTCAGCAGAACTGAGGGCAGAGAAAGAAAAGAGACTTTTGAATTTTTTGAACAGGCTGGGTCTTGCAAGAGAGGGCGCAACACTCGATGACATATTGAACCTAAAAGTTGAAGATTTGCTAGAACGACGTCTTCAGACAATAGTCATGAAAAAGACTGGTACCAGCTCACCCTATCAAGCAAGGCAGATAGTTAGTCATGGCCATGTTTCTATAGGCAACCGCAAGGTAAACATACCAGGCTACATAGTGAAGGCGGAAGAGGAACACCAGATATTGGTACATATTGAAATCCCAGGGGCTGCCGCAACTCAACCAGCATCAACATGATAGAATGAGGAAATATAATAATACCATTTTTAGAATCATAAACTTAGGCATAATCTCGCATGTTTAGTGACTGGATTTTAATGCATATGAGACAAATGCAAGAGACTATTTCTGAATACAAGTTGTTAAATAGTGCTTGTATGAACCTTGTTAAAATTTGCTCTGATTTCGTGATCAAAATATTCAAAGTTCCGATATACCTTAAACAATGCAATAAATAGAATCTTACGAGTAGAGATATCAAATTCTTCTTTAGTTCATCAAAATAGGAAACTGCAGGCATTCGTCTAAAAAACATACAGTCGTCATCCCTGTCTAGTTAAAGAGAGAGGGGCATTGAACTTTAACCAAGGTCTGGAAGGATAAAGAGAAATAACATAAAACTCTCCAAAAGCCAAAGACAGCCTGGCTTATTGCTACATATGAATCGAAGTAGGTAAAATGCGTCTTTGCAAGAAATGAAGATTCAAAAGAAGATTTCAGACTGAATAGCTAAAGAAAAAAGAAGAAAAAAATTGATACAGGATATCTTACTGTGGATGCTCGCCTGCCGAAGTGCGGATACTACTGCCTGAGTAGGATCCTATTGGGACATCCGGAAAGCTATCAGTCATTCTTTGCTCTGCAACTGCGCCTGCCTCTGCTAATATCCTGTCTACTTCTTCACCGCTTGCGTCGAAGGCGAAAGAGGTGTGACCAAGGGATCCTGCACTCATCATAATATCGCCGAATACGCCATTGATTTCTCCAAGTTCTCTGTCTACTTCCGGCATTACGCCTCCAAGCCCAGTCCTCACTTTTGTTAGGGCGCCCATCGCAGGACCTATTGCCACCATAACGTCTCCAAGATCGATAGTGGATTCCAACCGGAGTTGTATCTGTTCCAGTGCAATCTTGAGCTGGGAGATCATCTTGGTTGACCTTCTCACTTGGGCGATCTCATTTGAGATCATCTTACCCTGTTGGGTATCATGTTTCTGAAGAGCATAAACAGTCTGGTTGAAGAGAGATCTTTCTTTACTTCGTAGTTTCTCAAGAATTGTCTCTAGTTTTTGATTCTGTGCCTGAATCTTCTTCTTGGCAAGCTCGATTCTCGGTTTAAGTGGTTGTGATTGGCCAACATTCTGCTTTATTTTCTCAGACATTGTCGGTTTATTGTCCTTTATCCAGTTATTGCTGAAGCTTGTCATAGCAACTAACCAGCGATAATAGCGTTAAATAGAAATGTCATAATTGAATAACCATCTAGTTATAATTTATAGACAAATTTGGCTGCTTGAGCAACGAGGTTGGAAAAGCTATTAAATGCAAAGATACACGCTAGACTAACATTATGGGAAGGACAAAGGTGACAAAGAGCGAGGATAGCACTCAGGAGGAGGGACTTCCCAAATGGGCAGAAGATGAGATAAAATCTGCTCAATTTGGACAGCCCGAGGTAATAACGAGGACAGGCTACTTTCTTGACATTTACGAAAATGATTACAAGGTCGATATCCAGGTCTACGAACAGATGCCTGATGGGAGAACAATTGTTGAGGATCTCGACATCCCCAAATCAATGAAGATATCAGATTTTATGAAGGGCTTCGTATATGAGTACAAGATCAAGGTGTTCATGGCTAACTTAAGCGCTAAAGTAGTTGAACTCCTTAAGACGAAGTTTGCTCTTGATATGAAGGCAATATATCGTTTTGAGTTGCAGGAGCTGCAACTTATGGATGTAGAGTCCGATTTACCTCCTGCATCCTCACCTCCAGGGGAAACAGATAACGAGGATGAATAACCTTGCAGGCGCTGGCACTAGAGAATAAACCCATTTGCTTCTCTGAATAAAGCAGCAATTACTAAGGATCACTTGCCTGCCAACCCTGAATGAGGCGGACTATTTTTTTCAAAAACTGGATTAATTTTTGAGTGAGGCGAGTGTCAATAATCTCGCAGCCTAAACAAGAGGTTGCTCTAATTCACATATCACCATATCAAAGTATTCAAGGTTAAAATTTTTCTTAATCACAACATGGATGGGACTGTTGACATTCCAATGCTCATTTCTCAAGTAACTTAGAGGAAGGAGAAACACTAGGATAAGCCAACTATAATGAATTCAAAGTGAATGGAACTTGCAAATTGGTCTGTTGTAGCGACTGAACTAACATCTATTACGTGACTTACAAAATTAATTTTAAAGTGATATTAGAGAAATATTTTGTGCACATGAAACCATATCACGATTAGTTTGATATCCTGCTAATCAATTTTTATTTGAGAATTTCTTGATCTGATTTAAGAAACCGTCCTTGCAAACATAAGCAATTGTATTGTAGGTTTGTGGAATCCCCAAATTTTGCACAATGAGAGTGATAGCGAAAATAAAATTTTACGAAACCTTTGATATGAGAATGAATTATTATGCAAATTTTGTTTTGTAAAATCTAATACAACTGTATAACGATATCTAGGAAGCTTTTGTGATAACTGTTTTGCTCTTCAAGGAAGAAACCTTATTCATTGTATCTTTATGCCTAATCCCTCATCACGTAGTGCTGTTATTATCGTTGTCCGGCTTTTTGTCTTCATGTCCTGTATTGGGGTGTTGGATTTTTGGAGCCGAAACCCTGTATACAGTAATCTTCATGAGAGCGATCCATGTAATGACAAGCGGCACATGGTAAGTAGCTATCCTCCATGCAATTATCACGTTCAATTGAGAGTCATTGGTGACGTCCTCAAGGTTTGGTATACCACTGAGATTTACAAGATAGGCCCAAATGCCGAGTTCGGCAAGCCCGGAGCCTCCTATTGTAATAGGCAGGTTTGCCACTGCAGTGGAGGCCGACGTTGCCATCAATGAGTCAAATAAGCCGATCCGTGGTTCAACTGCATTAGCAAGCACCATGAATGAGAGACCATAAAATACGAACGCAATGACAGTTATTGCTATTCCAACTGCAAATGTATGGATCGATTTTTTGGAGTTGAAAATTTCTCGGCTCATATTACACAAATCTGCAATAGCTGTGTTCGTTGAATTTACAAGGTTCTCTGACCTTTTTTTTGAGAGGAACTTTTCTACTAACTTCTGTGAGAAGGATGGAAGGTGAAGGGTACGCTTGGCAGAAAAAAGAATAAGCCCTAACCAAAAGGCTAAAGTTGGAATGGTTATCAGAATTACAGTCAATCCAATCACGCTTCCGCCACGGTAAATCGCCAAGGCGCCAGCGATAAATGCCAGTACTGACCCTACAAATACATCTGCAAGTATTTCCATGGTCGTTATCCATGCGGCCTTGCCTGGTGGAACTCCTTTTCTTGTAAGCCAGGCTATCCTTACTATTTCTCCACCTACATAAGATGGAGTAGTCTGGGTAACAAATTCGCCGGCTAGTCTAGCGGTTACAGTCTCGCCTGTAGACGCAACGTCATAACCAAGAAAATGCCTGATAAAATACTTGAATCTGAGCGCCTGCAACAGCATTTTGATGATTGCTGCAGCTGCTGCAGCTAGAAATGGTATAATCCCTAAAGCAAAAATATCTTGAGGTGAGACGTTGGAAGTAAGGATCAGGATAATGAAAGGTACAAGGCTTACAGGGATGGCAACAAGTCGCCAGTTCAACTACTATAACTCTATCTTTGATACAAGGCACTACTATAATAAGGAATGTATAATCCTGGGCTATTCATGCATAATTTTATTATATCAGACAATCATCAATCACTTTTTGTAATAATAGAACTAGTTACTTCAGAACCTATGTGCATCTAACCGAATTTAATCAGGAGTTAAAAGAGATTATAGAATTGGGCAGTGAGAGCTAATGAGATGTTATTGTTCAATGGTCAGCATGCTATGACACCAAGGGAAAGAAAATAAAAGTAAAATGAAGGTTCGTGTTAGAGACGAAAAGAAGGTCTTTTGTGGCAGTAATTGCTGTGTAGCGTTAGTAGCGCTAGCAGGTACGATCTCGTTATCGTTAAGGTTCAGGAGTTTAACGAAAGATCGTTGACTACTATCGTTACTATGTATCCTATCCGCTACCAGAGTCACCATTTATGTCCATTCTCATTGATAAAAGGTAGATATATCCAGCACAATGTTTCCTTGATGGCAATGAAGGCGATATTTATAGCAGGGACTGCAGGGTCTGGAAAATCGCTCCTTACCTCTAGATTACTTCAGTGGTATAAAGACAATAGTGCCTACCCTATAACTCTTAACCTTGACCCAGGTGCAATCAACTTGCCTTATGAACCAGACGTTGATGTACGCAATTACATTGACATTGCCACGTTGATGGAGAGCTACGGACTTGGCCCCAATGGTTCGCTTATAATGGCAAGTGATATGATTGCAACAAAGTTGGATGAGATTCAGAAGGAGGTAGATGAGCTGAACCCAGACTACCTCATAGTGGACACTCCAGGCCAGGTAGAGCTCTTTGCGTTTCGAGCAAGCGGTCCTTATATTGCCATAAATTTTCACGCTGATGACAAGGCTACGATATTTGCCTTTGATGGGATGTTAGTATCATCCCCGATTAACTTTGTATCTATTTCACTGCTTGCATTATCTGTCAGACTGCGATTGAAAATGGCTCAGATAAATGTGCTTACAAAACGCGATATTGTGTTAGACAATCTAAAAAATATTATGGAGTGGGCGAGCTCAAGTATTGCCCTTGAACATACTCTCAACAGCGAAAAAGATGCCGAGTATTCTCTCTTAACTAAAGATCTGGCGCGCAGCATAAGCAAAGGAGGTTTCGGCCAGAGTCTAATAGCTGTTTCTAGCATCACGATGAGTGGCATGGTCAACTTAGCTGCTGCCCTTGCTCGAATCCTTAATCAGGGAGAGGACATTTAGGTGATTGCAGAATCATGTATCGCAACCGCTCCATGCTCAACTGCAAACCTAGGACCAGGCTATGATGTATTTGGTCTTGCGCTTGATGCGCTTGAGGACAAAGTCAAGATAAGCAGGAGGATATCTCCAAGCGCGGGTGGAAAAATAAATATCAAGAACAGTGATCAATCGATTCCATCAAAGGCTGAATCAAATTCTGCCGGCTTGGTTGTAAAAAAGATGATGCAGGATTTTGAGATCAGCGATAGTACAGAGATCGAGATCATAAAAGGTGTGCCACCAGGCTATGGTATTGGCAGCAGTGCTGCTTCGGCAGCAGCTGCTGCGATAGCATATAACTCACTTTATGATTTAGAGATTGACAAAAATAAGCTCGTAGAATATGCCGCAGAAGGCGAGCTCGCTAGCGCTGGCATAAAGCACTATGATAACGTCTCTGCTTCCTTGCTGGGTGGCTTTGTGATAAGCAGCATTACAAGGGAAAGTCTGCAATTTATTAGGTTAGAGCCCCCCAAGGACCTCGTCCTTGTTATTGCAGTTCCATCTCTAGAGGTGCCAAAGAAAAAGACAGAGGTAGCAAGGAGCGTCCTTCCAAATTTGGTACCGCTCAAAGACGTTGTTCACAATATTTCAGGAGCATCTACAATAGTTGCAGGGTTTGCGACAAAGGATATAGAAACTATAACAAGAGGCATAGACGATGTCATTATCGAGTCAGCAAGAAAGCATTTGATACCAAGCTATGATAATGTCAAGCAGAACGCTATTTCTGCAGGTGCCCTTGCAGTCACAATAAGTGGTGCGGGGCCTTCTATGATAGCTTTTCTGAAAACCCATAGAAACGCAGAGGCAGTAGCTGCCGCCATGGCTAATGGGTTCGAAAAGACAGGTGTAAAGAGTCAGACATTTGTTTGCCGGACCAGCGAGGGTGCCCGACTTTTGGCATAGCAGTACTACTTTTTGCTCTTGTTGAGGAAAGCGGACATCATTTTCTGTCTGTCTTCGTGAGCAAAGCAGAGCGCCCAACCATAGATCTCAAGCCTAAGTCCTGTCTCTAGATCCGAGTCCATTCCTCTGTTTATCAGATTCTTGCTAACCTTGACTGCCGTGAAACTGTTCTTTGCTATTTCCTTTGCTAGCGCAAGGGATTCGTCCATCAACTTCCTATTTAGAGTCTTGGCGATTTCACTAGCCCTTTCCTTTTCCTTTGCTGCGTCACCTTTGGGTGCCTCAGGGGGAATTTTATCGTCAGATCCTAGGTTGATTACCTTGTTAACTAGCCCTATTTGATAGGCTTCATCTGCCGTTATCATTTTGCCAGTGAATATTAGCTCCTTCGCCTTTGCCGGACCTACAATCCGCATCAGACGCTGTGTTCCACCCCATCCAGGGGGTATGCCTATTGTCACTTCGGGTTGCCCGATTTTGGCATTGCTTGAGGCAATACGGATATCACAAGCCATTGCTAGCTCGCAACCGCCACCAAGAGCAAAGCCGTTTACTGCAGCAATCACTGGCTTTTCCAGACGATCTATTTTGTTTATTACGTCTTGAGCAGAAGTAGCATACTTTTCTGCCTGCATTGGATCTATATTGACCATATAAGAAATGTCTGCGCCGGCACAGAAAGAGCGCTCGCCCGCACCAGTAATAACTACTGTTTTAATGCTCCCATCAGCTGCAATAATATCAATCATTTTTGAAAGCTCTGATATGACATCCAGATTCATGGCGTTAAGTGCTTCCGGTCTATTTATCCTCAGAATTGCAATGTCACCTTGCGGTTCAAGCTGAATGTACTTCATGGTAGACATATTGTGAGAGTAGGCAGCATTCCTTTTCAATAAAATCTTATTGGTTCCGCCGATCAGGCGATGATTAAAAAACCAGGTTAAAGATGATTGCTATAATGGTTAAGCTTCATCGCTCAAACGCTGGCACCATGAAAGATGTAGATATTGTTGTGATAGGCGTCCCAGATGAATCCAATTCGCACGCTAAGCGTAAGGGAACAAGCAGAGCACCTGATGCATTGAGAGTAGCATCAAACGACACAGAATTTTTTGAACGTGGCGGAAGGCTTATCCCTACTTGTCCAATGAGTGGACCGCTTGATGGAAAGTGCATATTTGATGCTGGCAATATACCAGACAAGCATAAGCTGCGCGAATTGGTGACTGACATTACTTTACATGGCAAGCTGCCAATTATGATTGGAGGAGATCATTCTCTAAGTACTGAAGCTATACAGGCGGTCTCCAATGCGATCGGGAAAAAACTATCACTTTTGTACTTTGATGCCCATCCCGACTTTGTTTCTTCAACTACGAATTATTATGGTTCAGTGCTTACTGACTCGACACAATCGCTCAACTTTAGAAAAAGTATGTTGATAGGTACGAGGGCTGCTGAGCCAGAAGAACTTGAAAATGCAAAAAAGGTGGGTCTGAGGATCATAAATCCATTAGAAATTGTTGAGCTAGGAGTAAAAAGAGTGGCGCAAATGATAAGAGCGCGAACAACAGGGTCTAAGGTGTATATCTCAGTGGACCTCGACTGCCTAGATCCAGCTTTTGCTCCAGGCGTATCAGTACCTTCGCCTGGAGGTCTGTCATCCATAGATCTCATCTATCTACTCACCAAGACAATTAGTACCTCAAATGTTGTAGCTATTGATATAGTCGAACTTGCTCCAGATTATGACATCAGTAATACTACTGCAATGCTTGCTGCCAGAATAATGTCAGAATGTATTGCATCATTCTAGGCATTTATCAGATGTTCATTTCAATCACTATACTTAATAGATTGACTTGGCTTACCTCAGCTTGGTGCAGACTCTAAGTGTTCCCTTCTAGATCGGTCACTGACATTATAGCTGCACCGTCATCTCAGTAGATATTTTTCCGGTAGGTGTTCAAAAAGATACCAGCTAGCATTTTTACATTATTACTTAGATGAGAGATAATATTTCTTTGAGGAGGACGAGTCAGGATTTGACTGTCGGCACAAATTTTGCACTTTAAAAGAACTACGATACTGAATAGATTCAGTTCCTATAGAAGGTAAACTCAGAGAAAGAGAAGAGAAATTTACAATTACTTACGCAGTTTGATCGTAATCTCTTCCCCCAATCCTATTGGTACGGTGATTGACTGGGTATTGGGCTTGCTATGCACATGGAGAGCATACTTTCTCATAGCGGGTCTAAAATGGTCAGGATAAAGCATATTATCTGCCGCAATTATCCCTCCAATTCTTACCAAAGGTAGTGCAAGATCAAAATATCTTATAATATTCTCTTTATCGGCGTCAAGGAAGACAAAATCAAACTTGCCTTTTAGATCATGTAACAGATCAAGCGCAAGGCCTTGTTTTATCTCTATCATCTTATCAAAACCCGCTTCTTTGAAATTTTTCAATGCCCACTCTACTTTTTGCGGGTTCATTTCTATCGTTATTATCTTCGTGTTGCGGTTCTTCCCTATTGCATCGGCGAACCACAGTGTGGAAAACCCAGCAGAGGTGCCTACTTCTAATATACGTCTTGCCCTGATTGCCTTGAGAAGTACTGAAAAGAATATGCCAGTATCAGCTGTTATGGCAAGCATCTCTTGATCAGGTTCAACTTTTACTCTGCCATTTCTTTCTCGATTTGCTTGTTTATTAAGCCGGGATATTACCTTTAGAACCTCGGTGTCCACGTCTGCAACAATGCGTACATATGATATTTTATTTTAAATGTTCTTCCGCTTCAATAGTGATAAAACATTCACTTTTTCTGCCTTGTAATTTATCCTCGTTACTGATTCTCGCTGTCTAAGCAGTTGGTCTTTGCGAGCCTTCCATCCTTCAATCGCAACCTCATAAGCGTCTGACATTCAAGCCCCCCCTGACAAGATGAAGCAAGAAGGCTATACCCGGCTTTTAATTGTTGCAGGAATCAAACTATTAACTTTTTTATTGTGTGCTGCCAAGAGAAAGTTCGTGGAATTTGTAAACGTTGAGAGGCCCGATGTAAACAAGCCAATAATGATTGCTGCCATGCAAGACATGGGAAATGTTGGTAGTATTGCCATCGATTTTATTAACAGGAACCTCGACACCAGGTTGTTTAGGTATGTCTTAGCGCCTTATCCAAATTATGTTGTTGATAAAGGGGGTTATATTGACTATCATCAGGAAAAGTGGGAATATCGCAATATCAACAGCATCATCGTTTTTGGAGGTGGCATTGGTCAGCCTCAGACCAACCATGAGCTGTACGAATTGTGCCAAGATGTCATTAATATTGCCAAGATGTACTCCGTGCAATTAATTTATGCTCTAGGTGCATTCCACACAGACCGAAACTATGGCAAGGACCCAAAGACACTTGTCACAACAACTTCACAGGAGTTAACAGAGCAAATAGTGAAAATAGGTCACAACACTACTCCAGGATCGTCTCTAATAACAGGTTTCAATGGCCTCATTCTAGGATATGCTAAGAGGAATAACATTCAGGGCATAGGATTGTTTGCAGAGATCAATGACCCCCAAATATTGCAATACAGGTCAGCAAAGAGCCTGTTAGTTTCGCTTGAAAAGCTGACGTATCAGAGATTCAAAGGTCTAGAAGAATTGGACCAAATGGCAGGCGCAGTTGAACGAGAGATGGACAGGATAAGAAGGATGGGCGGTGATTCGTTATATCGTCCATAAGAGTAATAAGTATAGTTTAGTAGAACATATCGAGCTTGTACATCCTTCCAGACACAACATTATCTTCCTAATACAATATCTGACTTCCATGAGCACACGGGTCGTTAAACTTCTTCATGGCCGTTCTCCTGCTGCTCCTTTATGTCTGAGTTGCCAATAACCTTCAACTGCCTCCTGTACGCAGTCACTATTTCGTCAGTGGTCGTGGCATCTTCTGGCTTTTTGTCATCCCTTATCTTTCCTGTGAATTTCGGAAACCGTAGAGCAAGACCGTACCCTGCTCTTATTGTATTCTTGGCAGCAGTATGAGAGGGGCTCAGAGTGATTTCCGATGCAATAACTTCAATGACGATTTTGGGCTCAAACCAGATATCCATTTCCATGCCAGTATCGACTCTTGCGTGCTGCTGACTTACTATATGTTTCTCGAGCTCTTTGTAAAATTGCTCAATATGCAAGTCAGTAAAGCCTGTCCCTACCTTAGTCACGCTTCGAAACATGTCAGCATTATGATCATAAGCGGCTAATAGCAGCGCCCCATATTTTCCTGCGCGCCTTCCGCGACCATGCAGTGCACCAACAATGACAAGGTCTAGCGTATCTGCAAAATCGCTAGTGTATTCACGTTTGAGCTTGACCCATGCGTATTCTCTTGCACCAGCACGGTATGTGCTTGAAAGATGCTTTATCATAACTCCCTCGCAGCCATTCTCAATTGCAGTCATCATAAACCGATCAATCTCATATGGCTCTGCTGCAATAGTCTGCTTGATCAAGCGTAACTTGTTATTTTGGATCTTAATCTTATCAATTATTTTCTTTAAGAGCTTTCTCCTTTCTAGATACGGCAGATCTGTCCTGCTGTTCCCGTCGAAGTAGAGTACATCAAAAAAGTTCATGACAACAGGATAGCTCTCCATTGCCTCCTCTACGCCATATTTTCGTCGCCTGTGCATCAGTTCCTGAAAGGGAAGATACTCCTCTGTCTCTACGTTTATGGCCACTACTTCACCCTCTAGTATCACTTCTGACTTTATAGACTTTAATGCATTGACAACATCGGGATAATGGCTCGTAATCTTTTCGAGCCTCCTCGAAAAAAGTTCTACTCTGTCCTTGCCCTTGTGCACCTGCACCCGCTCGCCATCCAATTTATATTCTACCGCTGCCCTGCTTCCCATGCGCTCTAGTGCTTCTTCTGCAGTTCGGATACGCTCTGCAAGCATTGGCCTGATAGGTTTGAACAGCGTTATCTTAATCGAACTTACTGCTTCGAGCCCCTTCGTTGCAAGCAGCATTGCCACTGTGCCAAGGTCGCTTGAGACGTTATACGCATTTTCAAGCGCCTTCCTGTTTGCCTTGTTCCCAGTGAATGCGATAGCAAGAGCATCGAGCACGGTATAATCAGCAATGCCAAGCCGCAGCTGTCCCATGACGAACTTGATTATATAGCAGCCCTCGGTAGCCATCGCATCATTTAGCAAGCTGCTTATCAGACGCAACTTTACCTCCTGTGAACCAGCGCCAGTTGTACGCGCAACTTTGTCAAAAGTAGAATATACACGCTCGACTGTCATGGGCTCTGAAAACAGAGTTGATTGGCTCTTTGACTTCATGACTTCCAATGTTGCCTCTCCAAGGTCACCTGTCTTTTGATATATTCTCACTATCTCCGATACGTCTTTACCAGACGAGCTTGCAATTGCCCTCAGAACCATTTTTTCTGCGACTCCCATCTCCACTCCCTCATAGTCGGGGTAAAGTTTACCCTGAATTAGATAAGTCACCTTGTCAATAATATCAGCTGGAGTCTTTTTGAGGAGGGTAACTAGGTGACCAGTAAGGGCAATTCTGCTTGAGGTCTGCTCCATCTGCTCAAATGTCTCCACTAAAGAATTGAAATCCAAAGCAATTCGACTCTATACAGCTTGAATGAATATTAATCTATGATATGCTTTAAGTGATGAAGTAGGGAGAAAGATGAGAACGCCAATAAGCATCAAGACTCTGCAAGAGCAATTCAAACATGCTAGGTCGTGGGATAATAACTCAGTCACATGAAGCAGATGTATACAATACGGCGACAAATGTAGACGAGTTTGTGAAAGAAGAATTAAAGAAGAATTTGTTAAATAACAGTCGATTCTAATATTATAACAAATATAGAGCAATTGACGAAAGAGCTAATACTTGTTGAGGAATATGCAGCAAATTAAGAAGCTCGATATATTACTACTAACATTATTAAAGGGCAGCAAGCCCATAATAAAATAATGGGAGGCAATAAGAAGAAGCCAGCTGGCAGTTCGGACAAGAATACCCAAACAGCGCCAGGACAAACCGAGATCAAGTCCACTGTAGAAAAGAAAACAAGCTCTAAGCCTCAGCAGAAGCAAAAGCTTGCTGTGACAATTGAGGAACCTCAAGGCATGAAGGCAATTCAAGGCATGAAGGCGATAACAACGCAAAGTGTAGCAAGAAACATCGGCGTTAAGGTTTCAGTCGCCAACGCTTTCATCAAGTCACTAGAAGCCAGGGGCATAGTTAATGCCGAAGGCGGATACAGCGGCCATAGAGTCTACCATCTCATCAGACGCTAGCTTTTTTAACTATCATCACATCTCCAGGTCGACTTGACTCAATAACCTTAAGATTAGAAGTGACCGTACCCAGCATATTCATGGGCTGGACTTTCGCATCCTGCACAAAGACACAAAATGAGCTGTTTGAAGTAAGGTAAGCGATATCACCTCGACGAAATTCTGTTTTATGTTTTTCGGGGCCTATTATAAGGCCAGTTTCAATATATGCGAATTTGTCTGCATATCTATGCAGCCTGTCCTGTACAGGAAGGCTTTTTAGCAAGGCTCCAATAGTCAGAGGGGCAAGATGACGCACAAGTTCAGCTGGTGCAGAGCCTTTATCTTGTATCTCGATTGCAATTTTTGATCTAGATACCGACCCAGTGCCTCCGGGCTGCATCATTGCAACAAATGATGTCCAATGTAATGAAAATGTTTCGTATATCATCAAAATAGAGACACTTTATTGTTAGATCAAGACAAAAGAGCTGGATTATAAAGAGAACAAGTAACTGACCAAGCAAGATAAAAAAGTGAACCAGATTAAATTGCAAATATAGTCAATAATCCGTATCGGTCCGCAGCGAAAATATAAATATAAGATACCCCCTTTATTAATATAGATAATATAGCTCCAGTGTTAGTTTTGAACAATTACGGCAAAACATTTAATTAGATATCCATTATCCTTTGGATTATTCTTGGTAGTCAAACATTCCTCCAAAAGACATGCTGCACCTAAAAAGTCTGCGACCGCAAAAACAACCAAGAAGGGTAGTACTTCGGGCACAAAAGTTAGCATAAATGAAAAGCGTGAAGTAGAGCAAGACTCTACGACCAAGAAACCGTCACGCAGGGCAGACGAGGTAGTTACATATGCAGAATATGAATATGAGCTGAAAGAAATTGATGGTCAGGACAATAAGGTGCTGATTGGTCCTGCTTGGCTTACAAGGTTTGAGAAAGCAAGGATAACAGGTGCAAGGTCACTTCAGCTGTCACTTGGTGCACCTCCGCTTGTCAAGGTACCTGAACATGCCACTAGCTCAATTTCTGTTGCAGTTGAGGAAATAGAGCGCAAAGCGCTTCCAATCTCAATAAGACGCATACTGCCAAGCGGTACATATCAGGATATTTCCATAGAGTGGTTAAAGTAGGCGGATCAGAATTAGATTTCTTTTAGCCTGCTTTCGTCAAAGATATCAGAGCCATACCAGCGATAGCGAAAGTAGTCAAGACACCACTCGTGGAATATGGGATCGGGGCTGAAGAACATCATGTTCATGTCAGTCTCCCCCTTTTGAGTTGGGAAAAGTACTGATGCCTGTTTTTCATTTAGTATGACGGCAACCTGCACGCTTTCTACCATTCTTCTCTCTATTGCCCCTTTGCTCAAGAGTTCATTGTGACCAAGCTTTTTCAGCAGTTCCTTTCTGCCTTTTGGGATGATGACATTCTTTGGAAATACATAACTATATTTTACAGCTTTTTCCTTTACCCTAGACACCGCTGGCTCAATTAGGTCTATTGGCACCTGCGGTACAATTTCATAGATGTATTGGTCAGCCTGCCGATAAATATCCTTCCAACGCTCAAGTATTGCGACAATGCCCTTAACGAACTCACATTTATCAAGCGCTCCCAATCTCATAATAAATTTAATTGGGAGCTCGCCCAACACATGCTCGGAAAAATATTCTTTGTATTTTGAGAGATAATTGAATGTCGGGATCTGCTTGATTATAGTATTCCCAAAAGTGGTAAGAGAAAATACCCCCTCAGGGTCTTTCTCAATCAGGCCAGCATCCTGCAGGCGACTGACATTGCGGTGAACCTCCTGCATTGTAATATCGAGATCCTTGGCAAGTTGTGATATCTTGGCGTTTTTATTGTTTAGATGAAATACTATTGCTAATCTCTGCTCACTTGCAAGCTCGAAGAAAGTCTTCTCAGTATTGGCAAAGGTAGTTAGGACATCGTCGTGGTCATTAGGCATGGTATTGCATGAAACTGATCAACGTTTTAAACATTACATGTACACGCTAGTAGCTATGAGTACGCCCCTCTTCTGAATGCATACGGTTTGTCCTGCGCATGGTTATTACACCTAGCACAATGAAGCCTATGCCAATTGCTAAGATAAGGTAGGCAGCCAAAACTACGCTAGCCCATACAGCGTTCATGGTCGCTAACCAGATGAACAAAAGCCCCAAAAATGCTAGCGCAATGCCTGCGATGGTTTCGCCGTTGATCCACTGTTTTCCCCCGCCTCCTGTCATATATCTAATATACCACCCGGTACTAATTATTAAATTCTTCAATGATTCATTTAGGTGGAAAAATTGCTAATGCTAGTGTTCACGAACCAGAGTACCTCTGCATTGCTCACAGACCTGCTCATCAATGTTTGGTTCAATGCTGTGGTGAGCGTCACATATAATGAGTGTATATCGCATATAGTTGCAGAGACCCACGAACTTGGCAAGCGTGCTTGGAGTGTACGCTTTGTTTGTAGAGAGATCCTTGGCAATGTCGTCTATCATACGCATGACTTCTCTAACTGATTCAAGCTTCAAAATAAGCTCTGTATCACCTCTTGTTCCCCTCACATAGTTGCTAACTGCGGCCTGTGTGATACCAAGATCCTTGGCAACATCTTCTTCCTTTAGAGAATATTCCCTGATGAGCTTCTTTGCAAGAATAGCTCTAACTGCAGGAATGAGGGATTTTGCTTCGATCTCTGAAGGGAGCAGCATTTAAAGATGCAAATGAGATTTATTTTTTATTATTTAAAGGTTCTTAATACATGTGGAAATTAGAGTACTATTGCTATGCCACCTGACGACTTATTACAACAATACAAAAGTGGAAATCCGACGAAATGCAATAGTACTTTAATACATTCTAGTCTTTATATTTAGCGACAATTGAGGATAGGAAGATGAAGGCAGTCTTTGTGAATAAACACAACAACACAGTTTATGTCGATGATGTCAAAGTACCAGACCGAACTGGAGCAGGGGATGTTCTTGTCAAAATGCGTGCCTGTGGACTGTGCGGGTCAGATCTAGAAAAGGTATATGGTGAATATAGTATGTCCTCTGGCAGGCTTGGTCATGAACCTGCAGGTGAGGTGGTAGCAATAGGCGAATCTGTTAAGAACTTTGCAAATGGAGACCGCGTTTTTATCCATCATCATGTCGCATGTTATTCCTGTCATTACTGTCTTCATGGGGACTATACCATGTGTCCTGCCTACCAGACCAGCAACATTAGTCCCTGCGGTCTGGCAGAGCATTTCTTAGTGCCAGAATGGAATGTGTCACGAGGGGGCATGATAAAACTGCCTGACAATGTATCCTTTGAGGAAGCATCACTTGTTGAACCCCTTGCATGCTGCCTCAGGGCATGGAATAAGTGTAACTTCCAAAAGGGAGACGATGTCGTGATACTTGGAGCAGGTCCAACTGGAGTAATGCATATGCTCTTGGCTCTGGTATTTGGGTCAGGCAAAATATTTGTCATTGATGTCAATGATTTTCGTTTGAACTTTGTCAAGAAGTATAGTGTGCATGTACTCAACTCTATTTCCAATCAGAACTTTGCAAATAATATCAAGGCGGAAACAGGTGGAAGAGGTGCCGATATTTGCATCATTGCCACAGGGAATATGCATGCACTCCTCCAGTCGTTTGACGTTACTCGAAAGGGTGGCAAGATAGTGCTTTTTGGTGTCCCCCCTAAAGGGTCGCAAATGTCCTATGATATGAGTAAGATCTACTCAAGCGAGCACTCACTCATTCCAAGCTATGCAGCGTCTGAAATTGAAACAAACCAGGCACTGAAGCTGATAGCAGAAAATCGCATAGATGTAGGTTCAATTATTACGCACAGGTTTCACATTAGCAAAGCGGCAGAAGCAATAAAATGCGCTCATGAGGCTAATAATGCGATGAAGGTAATTATAACCACAGACTAATGAAACTATAAATAATAAAATCACCTGTCTGAGCTGATCAACCATGGACTGGGGAATGCAAAACAGACTAGCTAAGATAATTCATCCCAAAGACGGCCGTTGCCTCATGCTTGCAGTTGACCACGGTTACTTTCTTGGGCCGACCGAGCGACTTGAAGTTCCAAGGAGGGCTATAAACCCGCTTCTGCCCTACGCCGACTCACTCATGCTCACAAGGGGCATCCTGAGGACATCAGTTGACCCCAAATATGACATTCCAATAGTGCTCCGTGTTTCTGGCGCAATCAGCATCATCGGCGAAGATCTTTCAAAAGAAACAATTACGACATCAATGGAAGAAGCGATTAGGCTTAATGCGTCATGTCTTGCATTATCAATATTTGTAGGCAGCAAGTATGAACACCAGACACTTGCCAATTTAGCAAGGTTAGTAGATGAGGGCGAGAAGTACGGGATACCGGTCCTTGCAGTGACTGCAGTCGGCAAAGAAATGGCGCGTGATGCACGTTACCTTGGACTTGCATGCAGAATCGCCGCAGAGCTTGGTGCCCATGTAGTCAAGACGTATTATTGTGACAACTTTGAACAGGTTGTTGAAGGGTGCCCAGTTCCACTTATAATTGCAGGAGGAAAGAAACTCCCAGAACCAGATGCGCTCAAGCTTGCTCATGATGCAATGACGCACGGTGCTGCTGGCGTTGACATGGGAAGAAACATCTGGCAGTCAGACTGGCCCGTGGCAATGATAAAGGCAGTGCAGGCAATAGTCCACAAGAATGCCGACGCCAAAGAAGCATACGGCATTTTCTTAGAGGAGAAGGACAAAGATAATTCTAGTGAGATGGAAGGGCAAAAGGTCATTAAGAAGACAGTCAACCACTCAATGCCTTTTGACTAGCCAGTAAGCTTAGATAAATGCTGATGAACCATCTTCCACTGATCGTTTTTGTCTTTTTTCAAGACGATCGTTACCCTCGACTTGTCGTTAACTGACGTACCTCTAAAGCTGTAGTCATCGACTATCATGCCGGTAACTTCAAGCAGAAAAGTAGCAACCGCAACATCGCGCATCATTTCAGTATTAAAGTTTTCAATCTTAAAATCATAGTCAGAGAGGCTGGCAAAGTGTAATTGTTCAAGCATGAGGGCTCTTCCAAAATCTCGTCTATCATAGGGCGGGGAATCGCCAAATTTAGTGAAGTGTGGATCAAGGAATTCTTCTATTTTTTCTATTTCTTTGCTCTGGGCAAGCTGAAAATATTTGTGAATAAATTGTCTTACCTTAAGGGATTCTGCAGAGGACAAGTGTACACCTATTAAATAGCAATAAATAGAAATTTTTATAGCTTTACTATTTTTTTAGTAAAGTGAAGCCTATTACGATTATTCACGTAATCAAATATTTCACTCTCTATTTCAAAGAGACTGCACATAGGCTCAAGTAACAACATCTGTTCTGAAAAAAGACTGTCAATACAAATAAGCACACATATTGGCAGGCTTGATTGGACCTGAGAGGCAGATGCAGAACTTGCAATATTGGTTATGAAAAAGAATTATTAAAAACGAAGATCTATTCAAGTCAAAGTTCCTTATTATGTGCACTCATTGAAACCTCTCTTGCAGGCTCTAGTTCTTAAATGCAATGTCGTATAGTGTGGCTAACTTAGAATCTTCTTTATTTTATTTCTGTATGCCCGCATGTGCATTTCTGATATGATCTTGTAATTCCTCTTTGTTGCGTGCTGTCAATCCACATATATCACACGTTTGCTGTCGGGGTGTCAGATCCTCAGGCTCTTTTCCACTTGTTAGGCTCAAATACTGCTCGTCAGACCTTGCAGCCTCTATTTTGGTATATTTGTTTTCATTTTCGTGACTTGTATTTTCTGTTTGCACCATATATGCTAGTAATTATAAATTGTTTGTACAATATAAGGTAATTTCCAGTTAAGATATAATGAAGTACAGTTTGACACCTGAAATCAGGACAGGCATAATGACTTCTTAGATAGAATGAGAGCATGCTCAGGATCCTTACTTTTTTATTATCATATATCCTTCGTCCAATTAACAGATATTGAGATTAAATGGTTTTTGACGATTAACGATCTAATTCAAGCAAACGCAACAATAATCTCAGGGGCCCTTATCCTTCTTTCTCTTACCTCCATATCTGGAATTTCTTCTTTGTCAGTATTAGACAGAACAATGATTGCATCTGCAACAATTCCTTTTATTGCATCGACTGTGTTATTACTCACTCTGTGACTAGGCGAGGCCAAAAAAACTGATTATGCAGAAAATTGACAATATGGGGATTGATATATCTCGCAATTACCGTGCTGCTCTTGTTAGGACTTGTATGAAAATCGAACAATAGTATCGCTTCTAACTTTTATTTTTTGAAAGATGATGCATTGCAGCGTGTAGTAAATATGGTGATACATTATAATTTTGAGGAGTAGGTCTTTTTGCTGCCGTTGTTGTCCTAATTCCAATAATAATGATTAATATCATGTATTACCCTTTCACGTAACTTTACCGGATTACAATCTCCTTGGATTTGCAAACTACAGTCTTAACCTTACCCTACAACTGTACGTGCATATTTAAGCATCCTCAACAATAAGTAACACTGTAATGAGTGCAACTAGATAGCTAATCGTTCACCATTGATTATGCACCCTCCGTTAATGAGAAAAAACGTGCCAAACCCAATGAAATTGCCTTTTTGTTGTTGAGCTTTAATACCATTCTCAATAGATTTTGAACTACTCATCCCATAAACTTTATAAATAATTTCCATCCACATAAATAAAAATGCCTCGGGCTGACAGCGGATATTGTTATGGACACAACGTTCATGTTCTGGTTCTACTGAGGGTTGCTTAGGGGCAAACTCTGTGCTTTCAACAAGCACGGCTTATGCAAATCAATTTGGTGAGAGATAAAATTGGTTGAAATGACAGGAGCAAAAGCGTTGATTCAAGCCCTGGAGAAAGAGGGCGTAGACGTAGTCTTCGGCCTTCCAGGAGGAGCGAACCTGCCAATATACGATGCCTTAGTAGATGCAAACTTTAGGCACATTCTAGTAAGGCACGAACAATCGGCCGCTCACATGGCAGATGGCTATGCCAGAATAAAGAGAAAGGCAGGGGTATGTTTTGCAACTTCAGGTCCAGGTGCCACAAATATCATTACAGGTATTGCTACTGCATATGCTGATTCTTCTCCAGTTGTAGCCGTAACTGGTCAGGTGCCGCTTGCCATGATAGGCAAGGATGCCTTCCAAGAAACAGACATCATAGGTGTGGCAAACCCCTGCACAAAATACTCATTCCAGCCAAGAGCCGCTGCCGAAATTCCAGAAGTTGTTAAGAAGGCAGTATACATTGCTGAGAGCGGCAGGCCTGGCCCAGTACTTGTTGATATTCCTAAGGATGTACAACAGGCAACAGCTGACATGAAGTTTCCAGATCTTATCAAAGTTAGAGGCTATAATCCGAACGTAGAAGCAGACCTCTCAGAGATGGCCAGGGCAGTAGAGCTCTTGTTCAACGCTGAGCGGCCGATAATAATGGCAGGTGGTGGTGTAATTCTTTCAGGAGCTTTTTCAGAACTGCAGGCGCTTGCAGAGCTTGTGAAGATACCTGTTGTGACTACCTTCAAAGGCAAGGGTGCATTCCCTGAGAACCACCCGCTTGCCATGGGACCAATTGGGATGCATGGCCACGCAGAAGCGAACAAGATAATTCTAGAGGCAGACTGCATCGTGGCAGTAGGTGCAAGATTTTCGGATAGATCTGTTGGCAAATTTGATGAGTTTGGTAAGGGTATGAGCATAATCCATATGGATATCGACCCAGCGGAGATAGGAAAGAACAAGTCAGTAGATGTTGCGCTGGTAGGTGACGTAAAATCCTCAATTCGCACGCTTGTTAAGATGTTCTCAAAGAAGATGATAAAAAGAGACTCAGATAGTCCATGGCTAAAGCGCAGAAAAGAGCTTATACAGTACTATGCTGAAACTCTCAAGGACTATCCAAGAGAGATAACAGCGAAAAAATCGCTCAAGAAATTGCGCGAATTGTTGCCAGCTAATGCGATAGTCACGACAGAAGTAGGCCAATGCCAGATGTGGGCATCTCTGCACTTTGATGTGATAGCACCAGGTACATTCTTCAGCTCTACAGGTCTTGGCACGATGGGCTTTGGATTCCCGGCATCAATAGGAGCCAAAGCTGCCAGACCGGACGTTCCTGTGGTCGATATCGCTGGCGACGGATCGTTTAACATGACCGAAAACTCACTTGCAGTGTCGGTTCTTGATAAGCTGCCCGTAATAGTATTCCTCATGAACAACTATATGCTTGGAATGGTAGCCCAATGGCAGCGCACATTTTACAATAGACGCTACAGTGGAGTACATCAACACCGCTGCCCCGACTATGTCAAGATAGCTGACGCATATGGCGCTCAAGGCATAAGAGCCGAATCGATGCATGAGCTTGAAAAAGCTATCAAAGGAGCACTCAAATCTGATGTAGCGACAGTAATAGACATCCCAATTGATCCTGAAGAAGACGTCTACCCATTTGTAGCACCTGGGACCGGTCTCAAGGATATGATTGTAGGAGCGTAATAGAAAATTGTTTACAACTACGATTCAGAATGAATCATGGCATATTGTGTCTGCCCTCGTTGAGAACAAACCTGGTGTGCTATTCAGGGTCACTAACCTCTTCAGGGCACGTAGTTTTAACATAGAAAGCATTACAGTGGGATCAACTGAACAGCAGGACCTATCTAGAATGACCATAACCACTAACAGTGATGAAAAGACACTTGATCAGTTGGTAAAGCAATTGCGCAAACTCATAGACGTTATAGAAGTAAAGGTACTTGACACGGACAAGACAGTATATCGTGAGCTTGCACTTATCAAGATTAAGGCCGTTGATCCAACAACACGAAGTGAGATAGTCAACTATTCTACTATATTTCGAGGTAACATCTTAGATATCGGCAAAGAGACAATAACAGTTGAGATAACCGGCACGCCAGATAAGATAGATGCATTTAAAAATCTAGTCGAGCATTATGGAATTGCGCAGTTGTCAAGAACTGGAGTTTCAGCTCTTCCAAGAGGTGGTGTAGAGAGTTGAAGATGTCTAAAGAATTGTCCAAAGGTGCAGAAAGTGTTAAGATCTTCGATACTACTCTCAGAGATGGCGAGCAGACGCCTGGCGTGACAATAACTCCAGATCAGAAGATCCAGATTGCGACCCGGCTGGATGAACTTGGAGTCGATGCAATAGAGGCAGGGTTTCCAATAGTATCCCATGGCGAGATGCAGGCAATTAAGTCGATAGTAAAACAGGGATTGAAGGCCGAAATTTTTGGCCTTGCTCGTGCAAATCAGATCGACATTGATAGTGCTATCAAATGTGACTTAAAGTATATCCACACATTCATAGCAACTTCAGACATACATATGCAGTATAAGTTAAAGATGACGCGTCAGCAGGTCTTAGAGAAGGCAATCACTGCAGTAGAATATGCTAAAAGGCATGGCTTACAGGTAGAATTTTCAGCAGAGGATGCTACGAGATCTGACAGGCAGTTCCTACTAAAGATATTCAAGGAGGTAGCACATGCTGGTGCAGATAGGCTAGACATACCTGATACTGTAGGCTATGCAACTCCACAATATATTGCAGACCTTGTGAAAGAGGTCAAGGAGGCTACAATGCGTCCAATAAGCGTCCACTGTCATGATGATTTCGGCTTTGCAGTTGCTAATTCGATAGCAGGTATAAACGCTGGCGCTGCATGTGCGCACGTCACCATAAACGGTCTCGGTGAGCGTGCTGGCAATGCGTCTCTTGAAGAATTTGTAATGGCGCTCCAATGCTTGTATGACAAAAAGCATAACATCAAGACACAGTTGCTTTATGAAACTTCCAAGTTCGTTTCAAACACAATGGGCATAATCGTTCAGCCAAACAAGGCAATAATTGGTGAAAACGCCTTTGGACATGAGTCAGGGATACACACCCATGGTATCATCAGTAATCCACTTACCTACGAGCCCATAAGCCCTGAGCTTGTGGGTAGGAAAAGATGGCTCCAAGCTGGCAAGCATGCTGGCGCACATGGCATCAAGGCGATGCTTGAAGAATTCGGTATCAAGCCTACTGACGAGCAGCTTCACATTATTGTGGAGAAGCAAAAGAACATTGCCGACAATGGCAAGCATATTACTACATCGGAATTGTTATCAATAGCAGGCGGGGTGATGGATAACAACAAATTTGAAGAAAAATTCAAGCTCTATGACTTTCATATCGTCACTGGGATGAACATTATACCGACCGCCGTGGTAAGGCTTAATGCCAACGGCAAGGATTTTATTGCATCAGACATCGGTGTTGGCCCAGTCGATGCAGCGCTAAAAGCAATACAAAAGATATCTGGCGAGATGGCAAATGTCAAGATAAGAGAATATAGGCTTGACTCAATAACAGGAGGCTCGGATGCGCTTGCAGAAGTTACGGTGAAGGTTGAGGACAAGGAGGGGAACGTCGTATCTGCACGCAAGTCAGGCGAAGATATCGTGGTTGCATCTGTGCAAGCAATGATGGATGCAATCAACAAAGTGCTGCTGAAGAAGGTTCTTTATTCTAAAAGTTAGATAGTATAATATCAAGATGATATTCAATTGGCAAGGTATAGAATTTCCCTCATCAAAGGAGATGGCATTGGACCAGAGCAAGCGGCAGCAGCAAAAAAGATCCTTGAAACAATAAATGACAACTCCCATACAAAATTTGACATTCAAGAAGTCGAAGCTGGCGATAGTGCACTTGCCAAGTTTGGAAAAGCATTGCCAGAATCAGCACTAGATATTATGACGAAGTCGCAGGTCTGCCTGAAGGGGCCAGTTGGTGAGACTGCAGCCGATGTTATAATTGTTCTTCGCAGGATGTTTGACCTTTATGCAAATATCAGGCCAGCCAAGTCATATCCGAACATTCCAAGTCTCTCAAGCAAAGTCGACCTTGTAACAGTGAGAGAAAATACAGAAGATGTATACCTTGGATGGGAGTTCAACACAGACGAAAAGACAGTTGTAGCGCTGAGAGTTACATCAGAGCGCGCCAGCAGAAGGATTGCGGAACATGCCTTTAAGATAGCGATGATACGCAACAACAAGCATAGAGTAGTCGCAGTACACAAGGCCAATGTCCTACGCAAAGGGGATGGGTTATTTTCTGCTGTGTGTAGGTCAGTTGCCAATAACTATCCAAAGATACAGTATAGCGAATTGTATGTTGATGCAGCGTCAATGAACTTAATCCGCAATCCGGAGGAATTTGATGTTATTGTTACCACAAACTTGTTTGGAGACATATTGTCTGATGAAGCCGCTCAGGTGGTAGGGGGGCTTGGAATGGGACCGGCTGCAAACATTGGAGACAAGTTTGCGCTCTTTGAACCAGTGCATGGAGCTGCATTTGACATTGCAGGAAAGAATGTTGCCAACCCATCATCTATCCTTCTTTCTGCCAAGATGATGCTCGAATGGCTCTCAGATAAATATGATGACAAGAATATAATGGCAGAAGCTAAACGGATAGAAGATTCCATTGTCAGTATGCTCAAGCAGGATCAAAAGACAAAGGATATAGGCGGCAACCTTTCTACTACTGAATTTGCAGCGCTTGTTGCAGAGGGGATGTATAGCTAATCTCCTGATTCAAACCTTATAGCCGCTACAACCCTGACGCCAACAGATAGACTAGTAATTGGAAGTTACAATATTGTCAATATTCATCCAATGCTTATCTAACAACAACAACTTCAGTACGGCTAACTCTGCAATAGATATCACGATGAGGAGTTCAGAGTTCAGAAATCAAGCAAGTAGTTTAATCGATTCAAGAAGATGTTGCTCAGAGATGATACATTAGTATAATGCTGACGTAACTAGCACAGCCTACTGCTATCAGCAGTTTTATCTCCCTGACGACTAAAATATCAAACATGTGGGTTTTTTAGAGAAATATCCCCGGAGGCTTCTTCCTATTAAGAGCCTCTAGGCGCCCTTTTTTGCCACGCCATAAACATGAATATGAAAGGAATAGTCATGACAGCAGTCGCTATCAAGACAGGCTGGAATGCACTTGGATTGACGTCTATACCAGCGAGCTGCATGAAAGGCAGAGGGAATACAGTGAATAGCCAGAAAGCCACAATGATTCCTATTAGGTAATAGTTCCTCTTCAAAAGAGTAGCGAATCCAAGCTTAACTATTTTTTTCCTGTCGCAGCTGATGCATTTAGTAGTATAGCCTGTTATGTCTGTTGGAACAGTGCATGATGTACATATTCTGCTTTGACAAAAGTAGCATTTTCTCTCAGCAAACCGCGAGCCACAAATGACACAGCGCTGTTGTTGTTGTTGGTCAGCCATTGTGCAACGATACATTACCATGATATTGCCAACAATATTACTGTATCCTGTGTAAAGCAAAATTTAAATTTGCTAATCTTGACAGTTGGTAAGGGTTCAAAAAATTCCTACACTTAAACAGACATACACAGGATATGCTGCGAAGCTAATGCTAGAAGATGGCACTGTTTTTGATGGGATCGGCTTTGGTTATCCATCGGCAATAGCCGGTGAAGTGGTGTTTAATACAGGTATGGTCGGTTATACTGAAACTCTGACGGATCCTTCTTACAGGGGCCAGATATTGTGTCTTACATATCCGCTTGTGGGTAATTATGGCGTCCCAAGTTATGACATAAAGGACGAACATGGTCTGCCCAAATTCTTTGAATCAGACAGAATCCAGGTCAAAGGTCTGCTTATTCACGATCTTTCTGACATTGCAAGTCACTGGAGCTGCATAAAGACACTCGATCAATGGCTTTATGAAGAAAAGGTGCCGGGGATCTATAATATCGACACAAGGGAGCTGACGAAAAAGCTGAGAGAGCACGGCGTTATGATGGGCGCAATTGTTGTGTCTGAAAATGCTATTAATCAATCTCTCCTGAGAAAGATGCTTGCAAATGCTAAGTATGAGGGATTAAACTTTATGTCAGAGGTTTCGACAAAGCGGGTTCAAGAATATGGTGACAAGAGTAAGGACTGCGTCGTGGTGCTTGACACAGGCGTGAAATATAGTATCATACGCAATATCATGCGGACGGGATATAGGGTTATCCAGCTGCCTTGGCATGCAACATATGAGCAAATAATGTCATATAACCCTAGAGGGGTGGTGATAAGCAATGGTCCAGGCGACCCCAAGGTCTGCACTAGCACAATTAAGACTGTCTCTAAGCTCATCAACACATCTACTCCGACTCTAGGCATCTGTTTGGGCAACCAGATCCTCGCGCTTGCGGGTGGCGCAAACACTTACAAGTTGAGGTTCGGTCACAGAGGTCAGAATAAGCCATGCTTGAATAAGCATAACAACCAAGTATACGTAACTAGCCAGAACCATGGCTACGGAATTGACCCAAAGAGCCTCTCCAATACAGGCTTTAAAGTTTGGTTCTCAAATGCTGACGACAATACTGTTGAAGGGCTTGAGCACAAGAACAAACCGATAATTGCAGTCCAGTTTCATCCTGAAGCATCACCGGGTCCCTATGACTGTATGTTTGTGTTTGACAGGTTTAGGGAAATTATTGCCGCAGACATGAGAGATAGAACAGACGCAATAGAAGCTTCAGAGCAGCAGCCTGTGAAAAGTACAACAAAATCATTGAAAAAATTTGTAGTAAATAAAAAAATAGGGGGGGAAAAGATCGGCAAGAAATGAAACAATAAAGAAAGTTCTCGTCCTCGGAAGCGGGGCAATCAAGATTGGAGAGGCGGGCGAAAGCCAGCAATAAGAACTGGCCGCAAATTCGACTACTCCGGTTCCCAATGCCTCAAGGCACTCGCCGAGGAAGAAATAAAGAGTATTCTAATAAATCCTAACATTGCGACGATTCAGACCGACACTCGTTTTGCAGATAAAGTATACCCTATTCCAATTAATACAAGCTACGTTGAGAGAGTTATCGAGGCAGAGCGGCCTGATTCAATAATGTTGGGGTTTGGAGGTCAGACTGCCCTAAACTGTGGTGTCTCACTTTATGAGCAGGGCATCTTACAAAAATATAACATAAGGGTTCTTGGCACCCCTATCAAGGGTATCAACATCACTGAAGACAGGCAACGGTTCAAGGAAGCTATGATAAAGAGCGACGTGCCAGTGCTACAGAGTTTTGCGGTCAATTCACTGCAAGAAGCCTTCAGGGCAGCCAAAGACATTGGCTACCCAGTCATCATTAGGGTAGCGTACACGTTGGGAGGTAGGGGTGGAGGTGTTGCACACAATGAATATGAACTACAGGAAATTGTGCAGAGGGGTCTTAGCCTCAGCATGGTACATCAAGTTTTGATAGAGCGCTATGTCGGGCACTGGAAGCAAATTGAATACGAAGTTATGCGTGATTACAATGGGAACAGTGTGATTGTATGCAATATGGAAAATGTACTTGCAATGCGTGTTCACACTGGCGATAACATAGTCATCGCGCCATCTCAGACGCTCAATAACTATGAGTATCACATGCTGCGCTCAGCTGCCATCAGGGGAACCAGCTACTGCGACATTGTTGGAGAGTGCAACATCCAGTTTTGCCTTGACCCTACATCAGAACAGTTCGCTGCTATCGAAATAAATGCAAGGCTATCTCGATCATCGGCCCTTGCAAGTAAGGCAACCGGTTACCCTCTTGCATACATGGCGGCCAAGATTGCCCTAGGGTATTCATTGCCAGAACTCATTAACAAGATCACCAAAGCTACGACGGCATGCTTTGAGCCATCACTTGATTATGTTGTACTCAAAATGCCACGATGGGATTTTTCGAAGTTTGAACTTGTTAAGCGTAAGCTTGGTACCACAATGAAGTCGGTTGGCGAAGTAATGGCTATTGGCAGAACCTTTGAAGAAGTGGTGCAAAAGGCGATTAGGATGTGCGACATAGGCAAAGACGGCCTTGTCGCAAATTCAAATTCAAATTTGGCACATCAGTCCAAAGCAGAAGATGTTGAGAGGATCGAGCAGGCGCTTATACATCCAACAGACGAGATCATATTTGCACTAGTCGAGTCCATAAAGGCAGGATTGACTATCGCACGCATCAATCAGTTGTCAGGAATCGATCCATGGTTTTTGCTCAAAATAAAAAATATAGTCGATATGGAAGATGAGATCGGACGTAAATCCAATAGCTTTGATGAGCAGCTCATAAAGAAGGCAAAAAAAATGGGATTTTCAGACAAACAGCTGGCCCGCTGTCTCAATCTTGAAGAAATGCAAGTTCGTAATCTGCGACAGAAATTTAACATCAGGCCAGTCGTAAAGCAGATAGACACTTTGGCTGCTGAATGGCCAGCCAAGACTAACTACCTCTATTTGTCCTACGGAGGTGAGACTGACGATATCAGAGTAAAGGACAGCAACAAGAGTAGGATGATAGTGCTTGGCGCTGGCCCATACAGGATCGGAAGTAGCGTCGAATTTGACTGGGGAACTGTCAACACAGTTTGGGCCCTCAAAGAAAATGGTGTCAAGGAAATTTCAGTTATCAATTGCAACCCGGAAACTGTCTCAACTGACTATGATATTTGCGACAGGCTTTACTTCGAAGAGTTGACACTAGAACGTGTGCTAGACATCTGTGAGAAAGAAAGGCCAACAGGAGTAGTCACATGTGTTGGAGGTCAGACTGCAAACAACCTAACACCCAAGTTGGCAAAATGCGGTATCAATATTGTCGGCACGAGTAGCGAAAATGTTGATAAAGCCGAAGACAGGTCCAAGTTTGGACAGCTGCTTGATTCACTCAAGATAAAGCAGCCAGCATGGAGAAAATTCACATCACTTGCTGAAGCTAAGGAATTTGCGGACACTGTTGGTTATCCAATGCTTGTCAGACCATCCTATGTACTTTCAGGTGCAGCAATGAAGGTAGTATGGGGCGAGCAGCAGCTTGAGGGATTTTTAACTGACGCAACAAACATCAGCCCTGATCATCCAGTCGTTATCAGTAAGTTTCTCCAGGATGCTGCAGAAGTCGAAGTAGATGCAGTGTCAGACAGCAACGAAGTTATCATTGGCTCTATTATCGAGCACATTGACAATGCCGGAGTCCATTCAGGCGACGCAATGATGAGTATACCTCCTTGGAGGCTTGACAGGAAGACAATTGACACAATCACAGACTACAGCGTCAAGATAGGAAAGGCCCTTAAAGTCAAAGGTCCTTTTAATATCCAGTATCTCATTAAGGATGAAGAAGTGCTTGTAATAGAGGCAAATGTTAGGGCATCTCGCTCGATGCCTTTTGTATCCAAGTTTGTGGGCTATAACATCATCAACCTTGCTGCAAAAGCAATGATTGGTAAACAGCTTCCGCCCACTGCCAGAGACCGTTGGCTCAAGGCTACAGGTTTTGGAATCAAAGTGCCTCAGTTCTCATTCATGCAGCTTGAAGGTTCAGATGTTGTGCTTGGAGTAGAGATGCAGTCAACTGGCGAAGTTGCATGCTTTGGCAATAGTTTCTATGATGCATTATCTAAAGCGTACATGGCAGCCGGCTATTCTCTGCCACTTTCAGGATCGGCACTAATAACCGTGGGGGGACAAAAGAACAAGGAGAAATTGCTTCCCATAATATCGCTCATTACCTCGATGAACTATCGGATTATGGCTACCGAGCATACAGCAGAATTCATAGAAAATAATAATTTTAAGGACACACAACTCGTCTATAAGATAAGTGAACCGGATCGCACGCCCAATATTGCGGATCTACTGTACGAACGTAAGATCAACTTTATCATAAACATTCCAGCCACATCTACGATCGAAAAGTATGTAGGCATGTTATATGATGAGTACCAAATAAGAAGAAAAGCAGTTGAAATGGGCATACCCGTTTTAACAACATTTGAAGCAGCAAGTTCGTTTATCAAGACACTCCAATGGCTCCGTGATAATACCCCTACAGTGGTGCCGCTTAAAAACTACGCCAAGTTGGAATAACTAGCAGTACCAGAAAACTTAGATCATAACCTCATGGCATAAGCTATATTATTTTATCAATCTTTTGTCTTATCTCACAATTAGGTTCAATCTTGTCTAATATATTGTCAGACAGTTGTGGCCCTTTATAATCAACCGCTTTTTATACAGGAAGGATGACAGACATGCATTAGCTATTATACAAGGGCAGCATGTCAAGTGGCTCTCGATTGTTCTAGCGAACTTTAGCTTTTTGCCATATATGCCACAGCAGCGTTTTATATAATATCCACTATGATAGTCCTACAAAAACAAACGACTCTAATCTAGATTCACTACTTCTTCTGCGGACCTTATATCAGTTACACATACAGCTTCCAGTCCATCATCTCCAAAGACTGAGTTTAATTTGAACGAAATAACATCAGATACAGCTTCTCCCAGAGTGAATGAAAGAGATTCGCCAGTCATACTGCTGTGCTGTCCTTCAATTTCACCGGTTGGTACATCACTGATCCTTACAATGTTATCATCGATTCCTACCTCTCCGGGAGACTGCCATGTGATGTCTACAATCCCTTGATCTTCCCCACAATGCTCTACATCACCAAACTTCACAAAATGGTTATGCCAATTTGGATCCTCAATGAATCTCTGAGCTTCGCTGTCCAGTAATCCGGCGTGCGTGTGCGCAACTAAGATAGTTTCATCTCCATCATCTGTAATCATTCCATAACCGAATGCTCCGTGGGTTCCATTAGTTGGTATTTGCACCCCTTCGACGTCCAATTCAGCTGTGAGTTCACCACCACCATCATCATCTGTCGTTACAATAGAAGATCTCTCTATAGTAAGATAGCTTTCGGCAGCAGATCCAAAAACTGAATTGATGTCAAACACTATTCCAAGGAATCCGGCAGCAGTTACTACGATTAAACCCAGCGCGGGTCTCTCGTTCACTTCATTATTTTATAGTGCTCGATAGTTATAGGGTTTAGGATATTTTGCTCTATAAGCAGTCTCCATTTAGAGAAAGATAGGTATATCTTACTCCAATCAAGGGTCAAAATAGTTCAAGCTTTAAGAAGATCCAATCCAGTATTGGAATAATATTCATTCATAAAATGTGCGAAAGAACTGCTGCATCTCCTATAATTGAGCCGTCAAGCGTTACAACAATGCACTTTATCACACCACGTTGCATCGCTCTTGCGATTATAGGTGAAATGGACTTACGATATGATTTTTCGCCAGTAGCATAAAGATACGGGTTAAAAGTCGGCACCACTACAATGTCAACTATACCCTTCTCGGCAAAAATATGTTCCTTTCTTACCTGAAAATATAGCCATACACGCTCGCCGTTTATCACACTCCCTTTCTTTAAGAATACTGGATGTATATGCCCCATCACTATTCGCTTGACGTGTCCTCGAATATCAGAAGGCATACTATGGCCATGCACCAAAAGTGTATCGTCTAGCATCATCCCCTTGCTGGTTATCATGTTTACATTCATTGGAACTAGATGTCTAATATTGCCATCATGATTGCCAGGCACAAGGTATACATCTGCCTTGGTCGAGAGCTGCTTTAAGAAAATGGGCACAGCATCCCACTCTTGCTTGCTTATTGCACCTACCGAGTGCTTGATGTCACCGAGCAGTATGATACTGTCTGCGTGCTCTGACTGGACAAGATCTGACAGTTCAGCAATCATGTCAGAGACAAGGGTTGAACTGACTGTTATCCCCTTTGCCGACAGTTCTGCTTCAAGCCCGATATGCAAGTCAGATACTGTAATGTATTTTTTGCCTTCATCTTCTTCTAGCAAAATTGCAGCGTGTGGGTGAATTGGTCTTATCTTCATACTTCACACTTTTTATACGCTGATCGGGCAAATAAGTTAGCCGTGCAGTCTAAAGTGGAATTCATAGTAAGCTCAGGTAGTGTCAAGCAGATGTTGTTTCTGCCAAGTGGTAAAAAGTTATGGATTGTTATAGGGAGAGACAATGAATACTGGACAGATCCAGAACTTCGCTTTTGCTCATGCAATGACTTCTATTTTAATACATTATCACGAGGACAAGATTGCTATCATCTAAAGAGCGTCATGAAAGCTATAGAACAAAGAGCATTCACAACCATAGAGTTCGATGACAGTGAATATATGGGCTTATTGAAGGCAATCATAGATGATAACATAACCGTCCTAAGCCGTACTTGATACTTGGGTACTAGTAGCAGTTGGCTGCGTGGTATCAGACGGTTCTTGCTGATTCGGATGCACTTCGGGCTTTTCTAAAGTGGTCCTTGCTTCGCCACCCTTTCTTCCAATGGTACTGTAGTACTCCGCTCCGCGCTCCTGTTTGACAGTCTCGCCACCCCGCTTGCCTATCTCACTGTAAAATTCTGCACCATAACGCTCCTTAACAGCCCCGCCACCCTTTTCTCCTATTTCTCGGTAAAATTCTGCACCATAACGCTCCTTAACGACCTCGCCCCCTCGTCTTCCAGCCTCGCTTAGGCCTTCTCTATCATTTGCTCGCGCTTCTCCACCTGCCTTGGCGACCCTTAGTCGGGTTTCCGAGTTTGCCGCAGCAAGGCCCCTTTTTTGGTGTGGTGCGATGCCTCCTTTACGTGCTACTCTTTGTCTCGTCTCTTCGTTGGCAGACGCAAGTCCTCTTCGAGCGCGCCCTCTATCAGATGCAGCCTGGTCTGGGCCCATGCACAGTAGACACGCATATCGCTTAAAAGGGGAAACGAAAAAAGTAAGAGAATCATAATCAAACAGTTTATTAGCCGAATATCTTTTGGCATCGTTGTGACCTCCTCTGATAATGTTCTCATTGTTGGTTTTGGTGGTAGAGAGCACGCTATCGGTTGGAAGATTTCACAGAGCAAGCATGTGGGAAAGATCTATTTTGCTCCAGGCAATGGAGGTACATCTGAAAACATAGATATCAAGCATAATGATATCGATAAATTGTTATCATTTGCAAAGCGTCAGAGTAACCTGCTGACGATTGTCGGCCCTGAAGAGCCGCTGTCACTCGGAATTGTTGATGCCTTTGAAAAAGAAGGTCTGCGTATTTTCGGGCCCAGGAAAGAGTCAGCTAGGCTCGAAACAAGCAAGGCTTTTGCGAAAGAGTTCATGCGCGATATAGGCATCAGAACTCCTAAATTTGAAATATTCACTGACCCGGAAAAGGCCAAAGATTATGTCATTAAGCAGAGCGGACCCTTAGTAATCAAGGCAAATGGTCTTGCAGCAGGCAAAGGTGTAGTGGTGTGTGATAGTACCGATCAAGCTATTGCAGCTATTGAGAACATGCTCATCAAAAATGAGTTTGGAGCTGCCGGCACTAAAGTAGTCATTGAAGAGCGCCTTTCTGGCGAAGAGGTATCAATCATTGCGCTTTGCGATGGCAAAACAGTAACGCCTCTGGTGCCAAGCCAAGATCACAAGCGTATATTTGATGACGATAAAGGTCCTAACACTGGAGGCATGGGAGCGTATTCTCCAGCGCCAGTAATTGATAGCGACCTTCATGAAGAAATAGTAAAAGACGTAATGGAACCAGTAGTGATTGCAATAAAGAATCGTGGCACTCTGTTCAAGGGCTTCCTCTATGCAGGCATAATGCTTGATAAAACAACAAGAGAGCCCTATGTGCTTGAATTCAACGCAAGAATGGGCGATCCAGAGTGCCAGCCAATAATGATGAGGATGAAATCTGACCTTTATGAATACATTGATGCGGCAGTGGATGGGAGACTCGAGTTAATGCCCCAGTTAGAATGGAGAAATCAGACCGCTGTGTGTGTGGTAATGGCTGCAAGAGGGTACCCGGGCAGTTATGAAAAAGGCAAAGTCATAGAGGGTCTTAACTCTGACTTTGGGCCGCAAGTCATGGTTTTCCATGCAGGTACAGCAAGGGATTCGCAGGGCAGGATTGTGACTAATGGTGGGCGAGTATTAGGTGTAACTGCACTTGGAGAAGATGCAACCACTGCAATAGACAACGCATACTCTGCTGTCGGAAAAATACGGTGGGGAAAAGATGAGCAATATTATAGAAGAGATATTGCAAGAAGGGCAATACGTCACTAAACATGATGAATGCCATCCTCACTAGCAATTGCATCTAGTCTTTTGTCATACAGGTCATATGGCAGATTCTCAACTAATTGAAATGAATATGCAAGCCCAATAGAAAATTTTGTTCGTTTGTTAGCTAGCAACCTGTCATAAAATCCCTTGCCATATCCAACACGGTTGCCCTTCTTGTCAAAAGCAATACCAGGAACGACTAGTATATCGATCATATCCATAGGCTCATATGGTGGAGGTTCCATGATACCGAACCTACCCTTGACTAAGGTATTTGTCAACTGCAGTTCATAAAATGCGATCTTGTATCCTTCGACTCGTGGCAGTGCGATCTTTTTGCCCAACATTTTTGCACGCCCAATTATCAACTCTGTCATTACCTCAGAACCAATTGCAAAATATGCTCCGACTACCTCGGCCCGCTGAAACTCCTCAGTGTTAATTACAAACTCTTGTATAGTTTTGCTCCTTTTTGTAACCTCTTGGGAATTTAGCTTGTTGCGCATCTTAAGCATCTCTTGTCGGATTTCTTTTTTTCCTCGCAGCAGTTACATACTCATCTCTCTCGTGTTATAAGAGAAGAAGCAGCAGTCACGGTATTTTTCAAAAGCATCGCTCGGGTCATAAGACCTACTCCACCAGGTACTGGCGTTATCCAGGATGCTTTTTGCTTTACAGAGTCAAAATCAAGGTCCCCAGTCAACCTACCATTAAGCCGAGCTATCCCAACATCAATAATGACCACATCTTCCTTTACCATGTTTGCAGTAAGGGTAAAGCGCTGACGATTACCCACTGCAGTAACAACCAGATCTGCATTGCGTAGCTTTTCGTTCAGGTCTTTTGTCTTTGAATGGCAGATTGTCACTGTGGCATCTCGTTCCAACATCAAGGTTAAAAGCGGTTTCCCCACCAAGTTACTGCGATTTACAATTACTACATCCATCCCAGATACATCTATTTTATAATAATCTAGAAGCTCCATTATACCAGAAGGTGTACAGGGCTTAAGCGCTGCAATACCACTCTGCAGCATGCCAATGTTGTACGGTGTCAAGCCGTCCACATCCTTTAGTGGATTTAGTGAAGTGAGGATATCGAATTCATGGATATGAGACGGCAGTGGTAGTTGTACCAAAATACCATGGACTGCAGGATCATTATTTAGGAGTTGTACTAACTCGCGCAGCTCATTCTGCTTAAAGGTAGCTGCAAGTCTATGATCCCTTGTAATGATACCTACTTCTTTTGCATCCTTATGCTTACTTTCAACGTAGGTTGCAGATGCAGGATCATCTCCGACCAGCACAGTCGCAAGGCACGGCTGAACGCCAACCGCCTTTAATTCTCGAACCGCTCCCATAACTCTAGATTTTACGTCTGCCGACACGACCTTGCCATCGATTATGCGTGCTACCAATTGAATAAGCGGGAATTTTCCATACTATTTGCTTTTCTATATATGATAAGGCATAAACTCACATCATACAGTTTAGAGATTTATTAAAATCGACAAATAAGATATAAGAAGAAGAGTAATGAAGAAATGCTGCAACGCTGCGTATTTCAAGCCTTATTAAAGGATTTAAATATGAACCCATTAGTCCTTGTCTATCTCAACCTGTTCAAGGTGTCTTAGTGCTTGAACTATCTCCTTATGTAACTGCTCAATACTTTGTTCGTCAGTTTTAAACATTTTTGGCCCCATAGGAGTAGCAGATTCCACCTTTGAGCTTTCTGCAAATATCTTGTTCACCTTTGAGTCAATATCATCTTGGGAAGGAGAAGGAGAAGAAAGAGGGTGGGATTTAGAAAGATCTAACAATTTTTTGTCAAGGGCAGAAATCTGGTTCTCAACAAACGAAACAAGGCTATTGCGTAGTTCCTTAAGATCCGAAAAGTCTGCCAAAGGTTGAAGGTATGCAATCTTTTCGTTGAGTGAATCAAGCTGTTGTTTATATTTTAGCAACAGTTTGTCACGCTCTAACCTATCGATGCGCCCCTCTTGAGCTGCTTCATATACATGAGTAATCGTTTCAGATGTGAGGTTCTTTTCGAATAGAAAAGATACAAGTTCGGCCCGTATGGAGGCACGAGATGATGGCGACCGGCTATGCTTTTTACTGTTAAATCTGATCCTAAAGAGCTTATCTAAAAATACAGCTGATATTACGCCTGCGAAGGATGAGCCGGCTATGAGGATAATTTCTGCGGACATTCTATGAGGTTTGCCAAGACTTTCTAAAAGAAAAGCTTTTTCATATATATATATCAGATGACCTGTCGCTTAATCCATTCGTATTTGCGAATTCTTGGGTCTGGATAGCCACACTTTGCGCACCTCTTACCTCGCTTATGGTATGAATTGTGGCCACACCTTCTGCATCGTATATGGGTTTTTTTACGGGTGAACTTGCCCATCGATGTAGTGCCCTTTGTCATTTTCCACTCAGCCTCTCCTTATTGGACTATTTTGGAGGTGGTGATATAATGACTACATTGTCTCCTCTGACAACGATAGTGCCCAGCTCATTAGACTTGCCTTCTTCCAGAATTTCTACTGAATCTTCAAGCAACAGGTTCATATGCTGATCGAAACCGTGAAGGTTTCCCCTGATGACTTTGCCGCCCTTAAGCTTGATAAGAACAACTTTTCCAAGACTCTCATCGAGAACTTTCACTGCCATATCTACGGACAATTAATATTCTACCGAGGGTAGAGCATGATATAGGCATATATTAAAATTTGTTTGGTTCGCCTTCAGTGAATTTTAGTCTTAAGTAAGGCCATGCGATTAGACAGCCATCAATGAGTGATTATTTGTAGAAAACAGACATCATAGAATTGCGTAACTTATAACCGACTTCTGGACCCAGGCTAAGATATTTCAATTTCAGCTCTATAATACTAGTCACTAGAAGATAAGCTTTAGTAATTTAATGCCATGAAAATCGGCTTGTGAAATTGCTACCTCATATCCTTCCCTTATCAATAAAAATAGCCACAAGAAATTAGCAGATAGGGCGACACCGGAACAATAATAATTACACTTTAATGATTCAGTCAATAAATCTTCTAAACTTTACACGCAAGCGTGGAATAACGATGCATCTTTAAATTAGTAGTTAATTTTCATAGTGCATATTAGGTTAATTTTACCAGAGAGGGAAATCCTAAGGGTTAATAAGTTGGTATACAGGGACTGCTCTATTGGGAATAATGTATCTACCAAAAAGTATTGCATTCTCTCTTACATTATTGATCTCGGGCCTGTTATTGATGTCCCCTCCAGCACTTACTATTTTTATTGACCAACCAACACTTCTGAGAGGTGCTGCAGCACAGGAACTGACCGAACATATTTTACATAATCGACCTCCTCCTTCACCTGAGGTAAATGACCCTAATCTCAGAATTGAAACAGTCTATGAAGGTCTAGAACTTCCTACATCGATGGCCTTTTTAGGCGTT
>Ga0081538_10000315_pt1 | contig 55243 bp, 56 predicted proteins | sample TabmetS5T2R1_FD_71022 | JGI IMG/M metagenome (GOLD analysis project Ga0081538, IMG submission 71022) | Tabebuia heterophylla rhizosphere microbial communities from the University of Puerto Rico - S5T2R1 | ecosystem: Host-associated > Plants > Roots > Rhizosphere ...
TGCCAGCTCGGCCGCCGCGGCTGCCTCGGCGCTCTCGCGATCCCGAAGCTCGGACTCCGGTGTTCCGCTCGGAACATTGATCTCGAATCCGACCAGGAATTCCATCGTGTACTCCTGCTCACCCCGCCTGGCCGACCGGCCGGTGCGAGGCTCCGACGGTACAGGCTGTCGGACCCGTCCCTGCGTAGTCAGCGTCCGGCGATCAATGCAGATCTGAGGCGGCGTGCAGGGTCCTTGACGCAGACCCGCGCCGCGAGCCAAGGGGCTCAGCCAGTACCCCTGACAGCGAACAGGTGCCAGGCGCCGGACAGTCCCCTGAGCTTGTGTTCGCCTCGATCCTCGAAGTCGATGTCAGATCCCGCCACGAGGTCGACGACGGTTCGTGAGACAAGCACTTCACCGGCCCGGGCGAGCGCGCACACCCGCTGGGCCAGGTGCACGCCAACACCGGCAACGTCGTCACCGCGCAACTCGACCTCGCCTGTGTGGACGCCGACACGGAGGTCGACTCCGCGATCGCGGAGCGTGGCACGAAGTGCGCAACTGGATCTGATCGCCCTCGCGGGGCCGTCGAAGATGGCCAGATGACCGTCCCCCGTTGATTTCACCAGGCGCCCTCGGCCCCCGGTGACAGCCCGGCTGGTGTCGTGATCCAGTTGGTCCAGCAGTTCCCGCCACCGTTGGTCACCGAGGAAAGCGGCCCGTTCGGTCGAGCCGACGATGTCGGTGAAGACGACGGTAGCGAGCACCCGTTCGGGCGGACGGGCAGGACGGACGCCGGTGAGGAACTCCTCGATCTCGTCAGCCACGGCGTCGGCGTCGCCCACGAAGTTGAGGTGGCTGTCGCCGGGCACCTCGACGAAGCGAGCACCGGTGATCTGGCTGGCGACGTACCGTCCGGACTCGATGGGAACCGCCCGGTCACCGCGGCGATGGAGCACCAGCGTCGGCACCCTGATGGTGGGCAGGATCGGCCGAACATCGATGGCGGTGTTGAGCCGGAAGATGGCGGCCGCGCCGGAGGGGCTCACGGAGTTCCGCTCCAGGCGAGCCCACCAGCTCCGGAACGACACGTCTTCAAACTGGTCCGGCGCCACCAGGGCGGCCGAGATCCCCGTCCCCCATCCCTGCTCGATGGCGGCGATCATTGCCTCGTTGGCCTCAGGCGCCGGCGCCCACGGATAGTCCACTTGGCGCGTGAAGGCGGCCATCGTCCCCCATAGGATCAGGGAGGACACTCGCTCGGGGTAGGTCGCCGCGAAGAGGGCACTCATCGGACCACCGTCCCAGTAACCGACCAAGGCGGCTCGGTCGGTGCCGACGGCATCCATCACCGCCCGCACATCGTCCATCCGTTCCTCCAGGCTGGGCGCGCCGCCTGGGCGGTCTGAGAGCCCGGTACCCCGCTTGTCAAAGTCAATGACCCGGGCGAACGACGACAGCCGTTCGTGCCACCGAGCGCTCAACGAGTGTTGGAACCACACCTCGAGGTGTGAGGAGAACGATGGGACCTGGACGAGGTCGACCGGCCCGAGCCCGGCTGTGACGTAGGCGATCTGCACTCCGTCGGCCGTCCTCGCGTAGCAAGGCTGGGACACCTCCATGACTACGTCATCTCACCACGAACGGAACGGACACGCTTCGTGTTCGCAGCGTTGCGAGCGCTGAGGCGCCGGCCGGTGGTCCTCCGGCACGCGGAAGAGGTCACGGGCCACGTCGGGCCATTTACTTTGCCCGGTCCTCCGGCATCACCCGGCAGAGCCTCTATGTCTGGAAGCGCCACTACGAAGAGTTCGGACCCGACGGGCTCAGGGACGGCTCACGACGCCACGCACGTCGACATGGTCGGCAGGATCTTGTACCTGCGTCGGAACTACCACTTCGGCCCGGCCAAGATCGCCATGTACTTGGCCCGCTACCACGACGTGAGCATCTCGAGCTCGGGGGTGTGGCGGATCCTCAAACGCCTCGACCTGAACCGGCTGCCCGCCTCCCAGCGCTACAAGCGGCTCGACCGCCGCTGGCAGCGCTACGAAAAACAGCTCCCCGGCCACCAGGTCCAGATCGACGTGAAGTTCATCGCCCCCATCGGCGGTGCCCCCCGCCACAAGCACTACCAGTTCACCGCCATTGATGACTGCACCCGGCTGCGAGTGCTGCGCATCTACTCCCGGCTCAACCAGCGCACCGCCATCCAGTTCGCCGACTACGTCCTCGAAAAGCTGCCGTTCCAGGTCCAGGAGATCCAGACCGACAACGGTCCCGAGTTCGGCTCGTCGTTCCACTACCACCTGCTCGACAAAGGCGTCGGTCACCGCTACATCAAGCCCCGAACGCCCCGCCTGAACGGCAAGGTTGAGCGTTCCCACCGCATCGACGCCGAAGAGTTCTACCGACTCCTCGACGGGGCCGTCATCGACGACGCCAAGGTCTTCAACAACAAGCTCCAGGAGTGGGAGGACTACTACAACTTCCACCGACCCCACGGCGGCCTCGGCGGCCAGACCCCCTACGAACGGCTACGCCAAAAGACCAAGACCCGGGTGTAACGCATCAACGTCAGTTGCACACCACACTTCCGCAGAAAACGGCTCTGACCAGGGCATCGGCGGCTCGTGAGCCGGCGGCGGGCCCGCCACCTGGATCCGGGCACCGGTGGCGTCGTTCGGCGGAGTGTGGGGCAGAGTCCCGCTTACGGCGTCGCCTCCCCAGTCGCCTCCTGCAAGTTGGCCCGGTCCTCCAATTCGGCCTGCGCCCGCTCCATGTGCAGATGGTCCCGGCACCAGTCCTCGTCGAGGATCGTCGTCTCGTTCTCGGTGCCCGGGTCGCCGTCGTACTCGTCGACCCACGCCTCCTCGCGCTTCTCGTCGGCCTCGTCCATCGGGTCGTCGCCACCGCTGCCGTCCCCGCCGCAGCCCAGGGGCCCAACGAATATGAGCGTGAGCACCACACCGGTACCGAACCCGATGATCCAGCCCTCGGAACCACTCTCGAGCCCTCTCACGCGACCACCTCGAAGCCGCGGCCGTTCACCCGGCGCCGCTCGACGGGCTTCCTCTTCGACGTCCCGGTACCGAGCTGCTCACCGTCGACCGACCGGACGCCCAACCAGCGCCGCCGTCGGATCGTTCAACGATCCAAACCCATCCGCCCACCGAACGCCTCCCACCGTCAGCGTCGTTCCGCCATGAGGCAGGCCGAGAACCTGCCATCAACGGTGGTCACCGTGTACCGATGGCATTACCAGCCCGTTAGCACGGCCGCTGCCGGGCCGATCCCAAGAAGAGAACGCGACGGGCGCATCTAGGCGTCCGTGCGCTTGGCATCCTCCATGTGGCCCACGCCGGCGGGTGACGCATGGCACCTCATTGAAGCTCCGGGCCGCCCCGAAATCGCGAACCGAAGTCACGGCGACGGCGTACTGCATAGGGAGTACGTGTAATTCGTCCGGGTGGCCGATGTTGCTGCCGGTACCGTCGTCTTAGGGTGATTTCCATGGCCGACAACCGCTTGTCAGCGAAGAGTGACAGCACGTGGACGGATGTCCTGCGGGCAGTCGCGGCGCGCAAGCGGCGCGAGGAGACCGAAGCCCAGGATCCCCGGCCCGCCCTCGCGCTCCAGGGCTGATCGTCGCATACCAGGCCCGGCGCCGTCGGCTGCTCGCCATCACCGTCGTGCCAGGAGGTAGGCCCTCCGGGTCTGCGCCTCCACGTCGGGGATCGGCTCGCGTTCGAGGATCGCCTCCACGACCAGGCCAACCCCCGCAAGCACCCGGCGAAGCGTGCCGGGCCGGAGGAACCTGAAGTCCAGGTCGACCCGCTGGCCGTGCCATTCGTTGACGTGGCGCACCTCGTCGCCGATGTGCGTCGAGATGAGCGCGACCCCGCCGGGCCGGAGCACCCGGGCCAGCTCCCGGGCGGCGGCGGCCAGCCCGTGGTCGTCGAGATGGATCACGGCATAGAACACCACGGCGGCTGCGAGCGAGCCGTCGGCGAGCGGAAGCGCGGTGAGCGAGCCGGCGGCGGAGGGGACGTGGTTGCGGTGGTGGGCCACGGCCGCCATGGCCGGCGCCAGGTCGATCGCGACCGTGGGCACCGCCGCGCTGCGCAGGTGCCGGGCCACGTGGGCTGGGCCGGCGCCCAGGTCGGCAACGACGCCCGGCGAGCTGTCGAGCCTGGCGAGCTCCGGGAGCGCCCCGAGCAGCGCCCGCTCGAGCGGGCGGTGTGACAGCTCGTCGTCGAACTCCTCGGCGTACCGCCGTGCGATGCGGTCGTAGCTGCCGCGCACGGTCGCCGGATCGAGCGCCATGCTGCGCTTCTAGTCCAACCGGGAGCGGGACACGAGGAGGTTCCGGCCAGTTGCAGCATCCCGCCGGTCAGCCGCCGTGGGCGGCGTGGTGCTGCTCCCAGCGCAGCTGCCCTCAGCTCTTGACCAGGCGCTCGATGGCCCGGGTGGCCTCCGTGACCTTGTCGGCCGCGTCCGGGGCGCCGGACGCCACGGCGTCGCTGACGCAGTGGTGCAGATGCTCGTCGAGCAGCCCGACGGCCACGCTCTGGAGGGCGCTGGTGCACGCCGAAATCTGCGTCAGCACGTCGATGCAGTAGGTGTCGGACTCCACCTGCCGCTGCAGGCCCCGCACTTGGCCCTCGATCCGGCGCAGGCGCTTGAGGTAGTCGTCCTTGGTCATGCTGTAGCCGGGCACATGCATACCCTAACGGGGTATCGGCCGGACCGGCCATGCCGGTGGCGGGCGTAGCCTGATGGCGTGCTGATCGGATCCCACGTCAACCAGGCCGACCCCCTCGCCATCGCGGCCGCCGAGGACGCCGACCTCGTGCAGATCTTCCTCGGCGATCCCCAGAGCTGGAAGAAGCCGCCGCCCCGGGACGACGTCGACGAGCTGCGGGCATCGGCACTGCCGATCTACGTCCACGCGCCCTACCTGGTGAACCTGGCGTCGCCCAACAACCGCATCCGCATCCCCTCCCGCAAGATCCTGCAGAACACGTGTGACGCCGCCGCCGAGATCGGCGCCCGCGCGGTGATCGTCCACGGCGGGCACGTCACCCAGGACGACGAGCCCGGGGCCGGCTTCGGGCGCTGGCGCAAGGGGCTGGAACAGCTCGAGACCGAGGTGCCCGTGTATCTGGAGAACACGGCCGGCGGCGACCATGCCATGGCCCGCCACTTCGACATGATCGCCGGGTTGTGGGAGGCCATCGGCGACAAGGACATCGGCTTCTGCCTCGACACCTGTCACGCCTGGGCGGCGGGCGAGGCCCTGGTCGACGCCGTCGATCGCATCAAGGCGATCACCGGGCGGATCGACCTCGTGCACTGCAACGACTCCAAGGACGCCGCCGGTTCCGGTGCCGATCGCCACGCCAACATCGGCACCGGCACCATCGACCCCGAGCTGCTCGTGGCCGTCGTGGCGGCTGCTGGTGCCCCCGTGGTGTGCGAGACGGCCCCCGAGGGGCGCAAGGACGACGTGGCGTTCCTCCGCGACCAGACGTCCACCTAGCCGCGTCGCCGTTCCGCTAGACCCCCCGGTGTGGCCGCCGCCGCGTTCTGGGGGTTCTTTGCCGCCGGCTCCCTGCTGCTCGGGGCGGCGCTGGCCCTGTGGCGGCCCTGGTCTGCGAGGACCATCGGCCTGGTCATGGCGTTCGGGACGGGCGTGCTGTTCAGCTCGGTGGCGTTCGACCTGGTGGAGGACTCCCTCGACAGCGCCGGCGGCGGCCCCACGACGGCGGGGATCGCGGCCGGGGCCGCCGCCTATTTCGTGGGCGACATGCTCGTGTCGCGCCGGGGCGCCGCCGACCGCAAGAGCGCCGTGCTGGACGACCGATGGACCGACGCCGACGAGGAGGGCAACCCCGCGGCGATCGTGGTCGGCGCCGTGCTCGACGGCATCCCCGAGTCGGTGGCCATCGGCATCTCGCTGCTCGAGGGCGGTCACATCGGCGGCGTGTTCGTGGCGGCCGTGTTCATGTCCAACATCCCCGAGGCGATGTCGGCCTCGGCCGGGCTGTCCAAGCAGGGCCGGACCAGCCGAAGCATCTTCGGCCTGTGGGCGATCGTCGTTGCCGCCTCCACGCTGGCGTCCCTCGCCGGCTACGCGTTGCTCGACGGCACCAGCGTCGACACGATCGCCTTCCTGTCCTCCTTCGCCGCCGGCGCGGTGCTCACCATGCTGGCGTCGACGATGGTGCCCGAGGCCGCCCGCGAGGGCGGGCCCGTCAGCGGCCTGGTCACCACCGCCGGCTTCCTCCTCGCGGTCCTACTGGACTACGCGGCCTGAGCGCGCCGCCGGTGAGCAGCTACGCAAGCCCCAGCGCCGTGGTCTCGTCGGCGGCGGTGGCGTCGTCACGCACCAGCGTCCGGTAGAGCTCCGCGTACAGCCCGCCCCTGGCGACCAGCTCGGCGTGGCGTCCTCGCTCGACGATGCGGCCGTGGTCGAGCACCAGGATCTGGTCGGCCGACACGATCGTCGACAGGCGGTGGGCGATGACGACGCTGGTGCGCCCGGCGAGCGCGACCCCCAGCGCCTCCTGCACCAGCGCCTCGTTCTCCGTGTCGAGATTGCTCGTGGCCTCGTCGAGGATGACGATGGCCGGGTCCTTCAGGAGCATGCGGGCGATGGCCAGGCGCTGCTTCTCGCCTCCCGACAGCCGGTAGCCGCGCTCCCCCACGACCGTGTCGTAGCCGTCCGGCATCCGGGCGATGACGTCGTGGATCTGAGCCGCACGGCAGGCGGCCTCGACCTGGTCCTGCGTGGCCGCGGGCTGCGCGTAGCGCAGGTTGTTGCCCACGCTGTCGTGGAACATGTGCGGGTCCTGGGTGACGACGCCGATGGCGCCCTGCAGCGACTCCAGCGTCAGGTCCCGGACGTCACGGTGGTCGATGCGCACCGCCCCGTCGGTCACGTCGTAGATGCGGGGGATCAGCATCGACAGGGTCGTCTTGCCCGAGCCTGACGGCCCCACCAGCGCCACCAGCTCGCCGGGTTCGACCCGGGCCGAGACGCCCCGCAGCACGTTTCGCGCCGGGGCGCGGGCGCCGTTGCCGTGCCCGTCGGCGGCCGGGCTGGCGACCGCGGGGTCGAGCTCGAGGGTGGGGACGATCGTGTCGGTGGGGTAGGCAAACCACACGTCGTCGATCTCGATCTCGCCCCGCACGTCCATGAGGTCGACGGCCCCGGGTCGGTCGGTGAGCGGCACCGGTGCGTCCAGCACCTCGAACACCCGGTCGAACGACACGAAGGCGCTCATGAGGTCGACGGGCGCGTTGCTCAGCGCCGTCAGCGGCCCGTACAGCCGCCCGACGTAGGCCGCCATGGCGACGAGCGTGCCGATCGACAGGCCGCCCGAGATCACCTGCAGCCCGCCGACCCAGTAGATGGCCGCCGTGCCGAGCGCCCCCACGAGCCCGAGGGCGATGAAGAACGTGCGGCCGAGGAGTGCCGACCTGATCCCGGCCACCCGGACCCCGTCCGCCCGCGCCGCGAAGCTGCGCTCCTCGTCGGGGCCGCGACCGAACAGCTTCACCAGCAGGGCGCCGGCCACGTTGAACCGTTCGGTCATCGTGGTGTTCATCGAGGCGTTGAGGTCCATCTGCTGGCGGGTGACGGCCTGGAGGCGGCGCCCGACGCGCTTGGCGGGGAGGATGAACAGTGGCAGCACCACCAGCGACAACAGCGTGAGCCGCCACTCCAGGAGGGCCATGGCGACGAGCGTGGTGACGAGGGTGATGACGTTGGAGACGACCGACCCGATCGTGCCGGTGAGGGCGCGCTGCGCTCCGATGACGTCGGTGTTCAGGCGGTTGGTCAGCGCCCCGGTCTGCGTCCGGGTGAAGAAGGCGATGGGCATGCGCTGGACGTGCGCGAACAGCGCCACCCGCAGGTCGTAGATGACGCCCTCGCCGATGCGGGATGAGACGTAGCGGTCGGCGACCGCCAACGCCGCGCCGGCGAAGGCCGACAGCACGGCCAAGCCCGCCAGGACGTTGAGGTACGCCCGGTCGTCGTCGGGGATCGCCGTGTCGATGATGCTTCGGAACAGCAGCGGCGGGACCAATTGGACGAGCGCAGTGGCGACGATGATTCCGAGGTAGCCGAGGAGCATCCAGCGGTAGGGCCGGGCGAACCGCCACACGCGCCACACCAGGGACCGGTCGACGCTGGCGCCGGCGAGCTGGCTGGGGTCGGCGCCCAGCATGGAATGCGGGCCCACGCCGCCACCACCGACTCGTCCACCGACACGCATGTGATGCAGGGTACGGGTGTTTGTGCCGAGCCGAACGCCCCGACGCGCGCTTCTCGTCCCGGCGGCTTCGGCGCCAGGTCGCTCGGGCCCGCCGGGGCGGGTCCCACCACTCGGCTCGGCCGCTGCGAACGCTTTCCGTGTCTGCGGGTGGCCCGGTACTGTCGGCGCCGCCCTAGGAGACGTTCCACGGCCGCTGGGGGATCGTGACCGACATGGCAACCAACACGTCCGACAGAACCCGGCTGCCGCCGTGGCTTGCCCTGCTGCTCGTCTCCCTCGCCGGCCTCCTGCTGGAGGTGGCGTACACGCGCATCGTCTCCTACAAGCTGCTCTACTACTTCACCTACCTGGTCATCGGTCTGAGCCTGCTCGGCATCGGCTCCGGCGGCATCGCCGTGTCCATCTGGCCGCCGATCCGCCGGGCCAGCACCGAGCGAGTCGTGGCCGTGTGCTCGCTGGTCGGTGCCGTCACCATCCCGCTCGGCTACTGGGCGATCGCCAGCCTGCCCCTGAACACCCTCGCGATCTGGGACTACGGATCGGGCTCGTCGTTCGCCAACCTGGGCCGGCTGGGACTCATCGCCTTCTGCCTGTTCGCGTCGTTCGTCGCCCTGGGCGTGATCATCGCGACGATGCTCGGCCGTGCCGGCGACCGCGTCGGGCGCCTCTACTTCTCCGACCTCGTGGGCGCCGGTCTCGGCTGCCTGCTGGCCATCCCGCTCATCATCCGGCTGGACCCGCCGGGAGTGGTGATGGTCTCGGCCCTGGTCTTCGCCGTGGTCGGCCTCCTGACGGTGCCACGCCGCGCCATCTACCGCGCCGGCGCCGGCGTCCTCACCGCCGCGCTTGCGGTCGCAGTGATCGTCCATGACGACCTGCCCGACGTCCGGACGGAGGCCAGCAAGCACCTGGCGCCCGACAAGCGGGGCGTCGTCTACTCGGACTGGGGACCGGTGTTCCGCGTCGACGTCTCGAAGACGTTCACCGACGAGAACCGGCTGCTCCTCCACGACGCATTGTTCGGCTCCGGCCTGTGGCGGTTCGACGGCGATGTCACCACGCTCAGCCGGTTCGACACCGACACGCGCTCGATCCCCTTCGGCGTGCTCGGTGACCCGCCCGAGCACGAGCTGATCGTCGGATCTGCCGGCGGCCAGGAGATCCTCGCCTCGCTCTACTTCGGCGCTCCGGACATCCAGGCGGTGGAGCTGAACCCCGTCACGGTGTCGCTGCTGACCGACCACTTCGCCGACTACACCGGGAATCTGCCGGAGCGGCCCGAGGTCGACCTCCACCAGGGCGACGCCCGCAACTACCTGGCGCGCACCGACGGGTCGTACGACCTCGTGTGGTACGTGGCGCCGGACAGCTACGCCGCGAACAACGCCGCGTCGTCGGGCGCCTTCGTGCTGTCCGAGAGCTACCTATACACGGCGGAGATGATCGAGGAGACGCTCGACCACCTCACGGACGATGGGGTCATGGTCGTGCAGTTCGGCGAGCTCGACTTCCAGGGTCGGCCCAACCGCACCGGCCGCTACGTCGTGACCGCCCGGGAGGCGCTGCGCAGCTTCGGCGTCGACGACCCCAGCCAGCACATCATGGTGGCGGCGTACCTCCCGCCCGAAGGCGGCGCCCTGTCGACGATCATCGTCAAGCGCACCCCGTTCACGACCGCCGAGGTCGATGCCTTCTCCGAGAGCGCCGCCAACGTTCCCGACAACGTGCCGGTCTACGCGCCCGGCGACCGCGACGACACCGCAGCGCTCGGCGACCACCTGGTCAACCGGTTGGCGGGCGCTTCCGGCGACGCCGAGGTCGACGGCCTGGTGGCCGGTCATGACCGCGAGATCAGCGCGGTCAGGGACGACGCCCCGTTCTTCTGGCACTTCAGCGCCTTCCCCGATGTGCTCGGCGACATCACCAAGTCCATCGACGTCCGTGACAGCGAGAGCGACATGGTGGGCGAGCGGGTGCTGATCCTGCTGCTGGCCCTCGCAGTCGTATATGCCGCGGTGTTCCTGCTGCTGCCGTTCGTCGCCGTTCGCCGCACGTGGAGGGCGCTGCCCTCGAAGGGCATGTCCGGGGTGTACTTCGCCGCCCTCGGGCTCGGCTTCATGTTCTTCGAGATCACGATGATCCAGCAGCTCGTGCTCTTCCTCGGCTACCCCACCTACTCGCTCACCGTCACGTTGGCGTCGATCCTCGTGTTCACCGGCATCGGCGCCCTGTTGAGCCGGCGCCTGGCCGCCCTCCCGTCGTGGACGCCGCTGCCGGCGGTCCTGGTGGCTCTCGCGGGGCTCACGCTCTTCTACCGCTTCGGACTCGACCCGCTCACCGATGCGCTCCTGTCGGCGTCGCTGGGCGTGCGGGTGCTGGTCGCCGTGCTGGTCCTCGCGCCCCTCGGCGTGTGCCTGGGGATGTTCATGCCCTTCGGGTTGCGGCTGGTGTCGGGGCTCACCGACCACGGCGAGGAGTACAGCGCCTGGGGTTGGGCGGTGAACGGCTTCTTCTCGGTCATCGGCTCTGTGCTCACGACGATCCTGTCGATGACGTTCGGGTTCCGGGCGGTGCAGCTGGCGGCGCTGGCGATCTACGTCGTGGCCGTGCTGGCGTTCCTGCGCCTGCGGCGCACCGCGGACCGGTCGGTGGGCGCGCGGGAAGCCGAGCCCACCCCCCAACTCGCGGTGAACAGGGATGCCGTGGCGCCCGTGCCCACCGCAAGTTCGACCTGACGTGGACCTGCGGGAGAGCACCGACGACCGGTCCTTCCGCGACGAGGTCCGCACGTTCCTCGAGGACAGCCTGGGCGGGGAGTTCGCCTCCGTCCGGGGCCGGGGCGGTCCCGGCGACGAGCACGCGCTGTTCGAGGAGCGGTTGGCCTGGGAGCGCCACCTCGGCGCCCATGGCTGGACGTGCGTGAGCTGGCCCAAGCAGCACGGCGGCCGGGGGCTGTCGCTGCGGCGACAGGTCGTCTTCCTTGAGGAGTACGTCCGGGCCCGGGGCCCCGGACGGGTGGGCCACATCGGCGAGGGCCTGCTGGGGCCCACGGTCATCGCCTTCGGATCACCCGAGCAGCAGCGGCGCTTCCTGCCGCCGATCCTGGCCGGCACCGAGCTGTGGTGCCAGGGGTACTCGGAGCCAGACGCCGGCAGCGATCTCGCCAACATCGCCACCAGTGCGGCTCTCGAAGGCAACGAGTGGGTGATCCACGGGCAGAAGGTCTGGACCTCGCTGGCCCACTGGGCCGACTGGTGCTTCGTGCTGGCGCGCACGGCGCGGCCGGAGGGCGGCTCGCGGCACGCCGGCATCTCCTACCTGCTGGTGCCGATGCGGCAGGCCGGCGTCGAGGTCCGGCCCATCGTGCAGCTCACCGGCGACAGCGAGTTCAACGAGTTGTTCTTCGACGGCGCCCGCACGGCCGCGGAGAACGTCGTGGGCGACGTGGGCGGCGGATGGAGAATCGCCATGGGAACGCTGGCGTTCGAGCGGGGCGCGTCGACGCTGGGCCAGCAGCTCAACTTCCGCAACGAGCTGGATGCCATCGTTGCCGCCGCCCGCCGCTGCGGCAGGCTCGACGACCCCGTGCTGGGCCAGCGGCTGGTGCAGGCGCACATGGGGCTGGAGATCATGCGGCTCAACGCCCTGCGCACCCTCGCAGGCAGCGAGGCGGGGGCCCTGCGGCCGGAGGCATTGATCGGCAAGCTCTACTGGGCGACGTTCCACCGGGCACTTGGCGAGCTGGCGATGGACGTTCTCGGCCCGGCCGCAATGACCACGGAGGACGCAGCCCTGCAGCGGCTCTTCCTGTTCAGCCGGGCCGACACGATCTACGCGGGGTCCAATCAGATCCAGCGCAACATCATCGGTGAACGGGCCCTCGGCCTGCCCAGGGAGCCCCGGTGACCGGGCAAGCGTCGACCACGACCCGAGGCAATGGGCACCGGCGAACCGGGCCAATGCGCACCACGACCGGAGGCAATGGGTACCGGCGAACCGGGCCGGCGTCGACCACGACCCGAGGCAATGGGCACCGCCGAACCGGGCCGGCGGCGACCACGACCCGAGGCAATGCGTACCGCCGAACCGGGCCGGCGTCTACCACGACCCGAGGCAATGGGCACCGGCGAACCGGGCCGGAGGTCATGAGTTCCGGAACCGGAACCCATCACCTCGCCCCTCGATCGGCGGAACCCATCGCCTCGGGAACAATGCGGCCGCGGCGCTCGCGTGGTGGGGCCGGGTCGTGAGCGGGACACCGTCGCCCTCGCCGCCGACGGAGCCGGCCGGGCACGGCCTCCTGGCCGGCCGGGTCGCCGTCGTCACCGCCGCCGCCGGCACGGGGATCGGGTCGGCGACCGCCCGGCGCCTGCTGCTCGAGGGCGCCACGGTGGTGATCAGCGACGCCCACGAACGGCGGCTCGGCGAGGCGGCGGCCGAGCTGGCCAAGCTGACCGGAACCGGGACCGGGACCGTCGCCGCCGCGCCCGCGACCGAGCGTCCGCTGGCGGTGCCCTGCGACGTGACCGACGAGATGCAGGTCCAGGAGCTGTTCGCCGCCGCCGCCGACCGCCACGGGCGGATCGACGTCGTGGTCAACAACGCCGGCCTCGGGGGCACGGCCGACCTGGTGGCGATGACCGACGACGAGTGGCACCGGGTCGTCGACGTGAGCCTCACCGGCACGTTCCGCTGCACGCGAGCGGCCTTGCGGATCCTCTGCGCCCAGGGTTCGGGAGTGATCGTCAACAACGCGTCGGTGCTCGGGTGGCGGGCCCAGGCGGGACAGGCCCACTACGCCGCCGCCAAGGCGGGGGTCATGGCGCTCACCCGCAGCGCCGCGCTCGAGGCCGCGCCCTTCGGGGTGCGCGTCAACGCGGTGGCGCCGAGCCTGGCGATGCACCCGTTCCTGGCGAAGGTGACCAGCGACGAGCTGTTGGACGAGCTGGCCGGGCGCGAGGCGTTCGGCCGCGCCGCGGAGCCGTGGGAGGTGGCGACCGTGATCGCGTTCCTGGCCAGCGACTACTCCAGCTACATGACCGGCGAAGTCGTGAGCGTCAGCTCGCAACACCCCTGACCCGAGGACTCGATGGCGCAGACCGTGCTCAGTTCGCTGGACGAGGTGCGGGCGGCCGTCGGGCGGCACCTCGGCACCAGCGACTGGCTCGAGATCACCCCGGATCGGCTCGATCGCTTCGCCCTCGCCACCGGTGACCGCGACCACCGCTATCTCGCCCTGGCGCTCACCAACCTGTTCCTGCCAGAGATCGTCGAGGTGCGCGGCGCGGCGCTGGGCGTCAACTACGGCTCGGGCAGCGTGCGGTTCGGGGCGCCCCTGCTCGTCGGCAGCCGGGTACGCGGCACGGCCGAGCTGGTGGGCTGCGACGAGATCCCCGGTGGCGTACAGACGACCATCCGCATCACCGTCGAGGTCGACAGCGCCGACCACCCCGCCTGCGTGGTCGAGTCGCTCAGCCGTTGGCTCGCCTGACGGCGCCCGCCGGGCGCCGTTTTGGGGACCGGTCTCGCGGCGTGGTAGGCAAGCAGATCGCAATGCCCGAAGCCTGAATTTTGACGGTGCCAAACCCCTCCATGCAGAACGACTTCACCCGCTCCGAGCGCGAGGCGCTCAAGGCGATCTACCGGTTCACCCGCGACGGTTCGGAGGCGCACACCGGCACCCTCGCCGAACGGCTCGGGCTCTCGCCCGGCACGGTCACGACGCTGGTCAAGCGACTGGCCGACCGGGGACTCGTGGACCACCGTCCCTACCAGGGCGTGCGGTTCACCGGCGACGGCAGGCGGGCGGCCGTCGCTGCCATCCGGGTCCATCGCATCGTCGAGCGCTTCCTCGCCGACATGCTCGGCTACGCCTGGAACGAGGCCGACGCGCTGGCGGTGGCGTTCGAGCACGACCTGCCCCACGAGGTGATCGACCGGCTCTACGTGGCCCTGCACCGCCCGGAGACCTGCCCGCACGGGTTCCCGATTCCGCGCGCCGAGGCCGACGAGCTGCCCAACACGCCCGAGCTCTACGACCTGGAGCCCGGGGACGTGGCCGAGGTCGCAGTGTCGGGTTCGACCGACGCCGAGATCCTGTCGTTCCTCGGGACGCTGGGGGTCGTGCCCGGCGTCCAGGTGACGGTCGTCGAAAAGCACCCGTTCGACGGGCCCCTGGTGGTCGAGGTCGACGGGCAGACCCGGACCATCGGCGAGCGCGTCGCTCGCCATGTGTACGTGACGAGGCGCATATCTGCGGACGAGGGTCGGCGGGTAAACGGCGAGCGCGCTACTGACGGGCGTACGGCCGACGCCCGCTCGGCGGACAGCCAGTAACACAGAGGAGAGGGAAGCACGACGATGGTGTCGCTACTCGCCGCCGAAGGCGGCTATCAGGAGTTCACTCTGCGGGGGGGCGAGTGGTTCGTACTGATCGGGTCGGCGCTGACGGCGCTGCTGGCCATCGGCACCGGCTTCGTGCTCATGCGCCGGGTGCTCGAGGCGGATCAGGGCACCCCCTCGATGATCGAGATCGCCAAGGCCATCCAGGAAGGCGCGCTCGCCTACCTGAAGCGCCAGTTCCGCACGATCGCCTTCATCGTTGTGCCGCTGGCGGTGATCGTGTTCATCACCTCGGTGGCCGTCGAGAAGCCGAGCGGCGTCGAGGCGCTGTCGTTCGCCGAGTCGGGCGCGTGGCGCACGCTGGCGTTCCTCGCCGGGTGCCTCATGTCTGGGCTCACCGGCTTCATCGGCATGAGCCTGGCAGTGCGCGGCAACGTCCGCACGGCCGCCGCGGCCCGCACCGGCGAGATGCCGCCGGCCCTGCAGGTGGCGTTCCGCACGGGCGGCGTGTGCGGGATGTTCTGCGTCGGCCTGGGCCTGATCGGCGCCACCCTCATCATGATGATCTTCCAGAACAGCAGCTCGGCCATCCTGGTCGGCTTCGGGTTCGGCGGCTCCCTCCTGGCCCTGTTCCTGCGGGTCGGCGGAGGCATCTTCACCAAGGCGGCCGACGTGGGCGCCGACCTCGTGGGCAAGGTGGAGGCCGGCATCCCGGAGGACGATCCCCGCAACCCGGCCACGATCGCCGACAACGTCGGCGACAACGTGGGTGACTGCGCGGGGATGGCGTCGGACCTGTTCGAGTCCTACGAGGTCACGCTGGTGGCGTCGATCATCCTCGGCGTCCCCGCGTTCCAGCGCATCTTCCCGGACGACCCCGGCCTCTGGGCCGCCGGTGCCCTCTTCCCGCTAGCCGCCCGCGCCCTGGGCGTGCTGGCGTCGATCGTCGGCGTGTTCATGGTTCGCGCGCGCCACGGCGACAAGACCGCGATGGCGCCCATAAACCGGGGTTTCTTCACCGCCGGCGTCCTGACCGTGGTCGGCACGCTGGTCGTGGCGTTGATCTACATCGGCGACCCCGACGGACTGATCAGCAACGTCGGCCTTCGGATGTTCGGGGCCGTGGTCATCGGGCTGGTCCTGGCTCAGGTTGTCAGCCGCATCACCGAGTACTTCACGTCCACCGAGACGGCTCCGGTCCGGGAGATCGCCGACGCCGCCGAGACCGGGCCCGCCACCACCGTGCTCGCGGGCACGTCGTCCGGCCTGGAGTCGTCGGTTTGGGCCATCGTGGCCATCGCCGTGGCCCTGGGCGCAGGCATCGGCCTGGGCAGCGGCGACACCCAGTTCACGCTGTACCTGGTGGCGCTCACCGGCATGGGCATGCTGGCGACCACCGGCGTCGTGGTCTCCGAGGACACCTTCGGCCCGGTGGCGGACAACGCCGCCGGCATCGCCGAGATGTCGGGCGAGTTCCAGGGTGACGCCGAGCGGGTGATGGTGGGCCTCGACGCCGTGGGCAACACGACCAAGGCGGTGACGAAGGGCTTCGCCATCGGATCGGCCGTGATCGCCGCGGTGGCGCTGTTCGCCAGCTTCATCGAGACGTCGGCCAACGAGATCCTGCCGGTCGGCCTGATCGAGCGGCTCAACGACACGGCCGAGGGCATCTTCAGCGTCATCCAGATCAACGTGGCCAACCCCAAGGTGTTCATCGGCCTGCTAATCGGGGGAGCGGTGCCATTCCTGTTCTCGGGCCTGGCCATCCGGGCCGTGGGCCGCACGGCCGGCGTGGTCGTGCAGGAGGTCCGCCGCCAGTTCGCCGACGGCAAGATCATGTCGGGCGAGAAGCGGCCGGACTACGCGCCGGTGATCGACATCTGCACGGCCGCCTCGCTGCGCGAGCTCGCCACCCCGGCGCTGCTGGCGGTGCTGGCACCGGTGATCATCGGCTTCGGCATCGGCTACACGGCGCTGGGGGCGTTCCTGGCGGCCGTGATCCTGGTGGGCCAGCTCATGGCCAACTACCTGTCGAACGCCGGTGGCGCCTGGGACAACGCCAAGAAGTACATCGAGGACGGGCACCATGGCGGCAAGGGCTCCGACGCCCACAAGGCGGCCGTGATCGGCGACACCGTGGGCGACCCGTTCAAGGACACCGCAGGACCGGCGCTCAATCCGCTCATCAAGGTGATGAACCTGGTGTCGCTGCTGATCCTGCCGGCGATCATCAACATGTCGGACATCGACAGCGACAACATCCTGTCCACGACGCCGAAGCCCGGCGGTTATGTGATCGCCGCCGTGGCGCTCGCGGTCCTGCTCGGCGCCATCGCCTTCTCCAAGCGATCGGGTGCGGGGATCGCCGGCGGCGCGGGCGGCGACGGGCAGGCGCCCGCAGAGCCGGCCGCCGCCCGGGCGTCGGCCTCCGTGTCGCGCTAGGTCACCCAGCAGCACGGGTTCCGGCGCTGGATTCTCGCGGTGCTCGCGGGAATCCAGCGCCGGAACTGTCTCAGGTCTCGGTCGGGCGCGGGGTGGTCGCCTCGGTCGGGTTGGCGGTCGTCTCGGGCGGGCCGGCGGCCGTCGCGCCTCCGGCACTCGGGCTCCAGCGCGTCAGCACGACGCCGGCGGCGGCCACGACCACCCCGATGATGACGGCGGCGATCTGCAACGTTCCGAAGTCGTCGTCGCCGAGGCCGAGCGGGCCGGCCAGGGCACCCAGGATGGCGATGATCGCTCCGGCCGCAGCGATGACCCAGCCCGCGAGCTTTCGTGTTCGATCGTCCACGGTCGTCTCCTCCATTGGACGGCAATGCTGGGGACACCCCAGATGCGCCCCTCGGCCGCGGATCATAGACGGCAGCACGGACACCGAGGACGTGCCACCATCGCGCGGGGAACGCCAGCACACGAGGGGATCCGCATGACACGCATCGATCGACGCACGTTCCTGACGGGCACGGCGGCGGCCGGGGGCGCCGCCCTGGCCGGCCCCTTCGCCGGGTTCCTGGCCGGGCCCGTCGCCGCGGCACCCAATCCCACGCTTGGCCCGATCCCCGACCTGCGGGACGGACAGGTGCGGCTGTGGCTGCCCGAGGGCTTCCACTACCGCTCGTTCCACGACACCGAGCAGACCGTGCTCCTCGACGACGGGACCGTGCTTCCGGGGCGCCACGACGGCATGGCCGCGTTCCGGGGCAGTGGCAGCAACGTCGTTCTCGTGCGCAACCACGAGATCAACAACCCGGTGCCGGCCTTCGGCGATGTCAGCCAGGCCTACGACGAGATGGCCGGTGGCGGGACCACCACGACCGAGGTGACCCGGTTCGGCGTGGTGGTGAGCGCCCGCACCAGCCTCAACGGCACGCAGATGAACTGCTCGGGCGGCCGCATGCCGTGGGGCTCCTGGATCACCTGCGAGGAGACGATCAACGGGCCCGACGTCGGCCCCGACTTCACCGGCGTCTCGAACGTGCCGCTCACCCAGCGGCACGGCTTCATCTTCGAGGTGCCCGCGCGCGGTGATTCCGATCGAGAACCGATCACGGCAGCGGGCCGCTTCGCACACGAGGCCGTGGCCTTCGATCCCCGCGGCGGCGTGCTCTACCTGACGGAGGACAACTTCGGGTTCCCGTCGGGCCTCTATCGCTACATATCTCGCCGGCATCCGCTCGACGTCGGGCGGCTGGTCAATCAGGGGCGGCTGCAGATGCTGGCCGTCAAGGGCACGCCGAGCGCCGACCTGGCGGCGAACCAGCCCGCGAACGCCCGCTACCGGGTCACGTGGGTCGACATCGACGACCCCGACCCGACGTTCCCGTTCACGCCCGGCGAGACGGCACCGACCAGCAACGACACGGCCCTGAACCACGTCGGCAACCAGGGCCGGGCGCAGGGCGGGGCGTGGTTCTCGCGGCTCGAGGGCGCCGTCTACGACCGCGGCACCATCTACTTCTGCTCGACCCAGGGCGGTGGCCCGCCCGAGCCCGGCCCCAGCGACACGGTGCAGGGCTGGGGCAACGGCTCGGGGCAGATCTGGGCGTACGACATCTCGTCGGAACGGCTGAGGCTGGTGTTCCAGTCGCCCGGACCGGACACCCTCGACTTCCCCGACAACGTCACCACCAGCAAGCGGGGCACGATCGTCCTGTGCGAGGACAACGTCAACGACAACTTCGTACGGGGCCTGTCCTCCAACGGGAAGCTGTGGGACATCGCGCTGAACCGGCTCGTCAGCTCCACGGGCGCCAGCCGGTTCAACGACGAGTTCGCAGGAGCGACGTTCGACCCCGACGGGCACACGCTGTTCGTGAACATCCAGGCCAGCCGGGGGATGACCTTCGCCATCTGGGGCCCCTGGCACAAGATCGGGGTCTGACGTTCGCGTCGTGGCCGCCCTTGACTTAGAGCGCACTCGAAGACCTACCGTCGAGGCCCGATGACCGTCGCACTCGCCCCGCCGTCCGTCGACGTCGACGTCGTCGAGGCGGACGATCCCGCCTCGACCGCGTGCACCGCTCCGGCTCCGACCCTGCCCCCGGGAGGACCGCAGTCCCTCCCGATCGCGGGGGCCGCGGAGCGAACGGGCGTCACCGCGCACACACTGCGCTACTACGAGCGCATCGGCCTGCTGGACGTTCCTCGCGACCACGCCGGGCGGCGCTGGTACACGGAGGCCGAGCTGGCACGCGTGGTCTTCATCACGCGCTTGCGACTCACGGCCATGCCCATACGCGACGTCCAGGCGTACTTCCGGCTGGTCGACGCCGGACCCGGCAACGAGGCCGACCGCCTGGCCCTGCTCGAGCGCCACCGCCGCCAGGTCAGCAACCGGCTCGTCGAGCTCCAGGCGGCCCTCGACGTGATCGACTTCAAGATCGCCACCTACGGGGGGATGTGCGACCCCTGAGTCGCTCTGTTCCCCGTCTCACCCTCCAAGGAGCAGGCCATGGCAGTACCGCATCGCGCCCTCGGGCGGTCAGGGCTCAGCGTGTCGGCCCAGGGCCTCGGCTGCATGGGCATGAGCTTCGCCTACGGCACCCCCGACGCCGCCGAGGCCACGGCCACCATCGACAGGGCGCTGGAGCTCGGCATCACCCTGCTCGACACCGCCGACATCTATGGCTTCGGCGAGAACGAGCAGTTGGTCGGACGTGCCATCGCCGGTCGCCGCGATGACGTGGTGCTGGCCACCAAGTTCGGGATCTTCATCGACTCCGACGGCCGCGACCGCCGTGGCGTGCGCGGCGACCCCGCGTACGTCCGGCAGGCATGCGACGCCTCGCTGGAACGGCTGGGCGTGGACCACATCGACCTCTACTACCAGCACCGGCCCGACACCGAGGTGCCGATCGAGGAGACGGTGGGGGCGATGGCCGAGCTGGTCGGCGCGGGCAAGGTGCGGTACCTCGGGCTGTCGGAGGCGTCGGCCGGAACGGTGCGCAGGGCGGCGGCCGTGCACCCCATCGCCGCGTTGCAGACCGAATGGTCACTGTTCTCGCGCGACATCGAGGCCGAGATCGTGCCCGCCTGCCGGGAGCTCGGCGTGGGCCTGGTGCCCTACAGCCCGTTGGGACGAGGTCTGCTCACGGGAGCGGTGTCGAGCCTCGACGAGCTGCAGAGCGACGACTTCCGCCGCACGCAGCCGCGGTTCCAGGGCGAGAACCTCGAGCGCAACCTCGAACTGGTGGCGGTGGTCCGGGAGATCGCAGCAGGCCTCGACGCCACACCCGGGCAGGTGGCGCTGGCCTGGCTCCAGGCCCAGGGCGACGACGTCGTCCCCATCCCGGGGACGAAGCGCCGCAGGTACCTCGAAGAGAACGTGGCGGCGCTGCACCTCGAGCTACCCGCGGGCGACGTGTCCCGCCTCGAGGCCCTGAGGCCCATCGGCATGCGGTACGCCGACCCGGAGTGGGTCAACCGCGATACGCCGGCACAGTCACCCGCGTCTGCCCCCTGACGCTGGAGCCCGCACGGGCGCGTGGAGGGAACCGTCCGCCAACCCCCGGCAGCTGGCGGACGATCACCCCCACTGATCCAAGAGCTTGCCATCCGAGGCAAGCGCGCTTCGCGCTGGCGTCGCCACTCAACTCACTCGGTGCGGGCGTTTCGGGGCTTCTCACAGCCGGCTGCTGCTGACCACACCGCAGGTCACATCCTGGTGAATGCAGGAGGAAACCTCGGTTGCGAGCTTGTGATCGTCCCAGCCGTTGAAGAAGTCGGCATGCCCCGTGAGCAGCGAACCCGACGCCAGCGACAGGGCATGGCCGCCACCCGTGATCGGGTACCCGATCGACAGCAGCAGCTGGGGCACGGGCACGGGATGCGACTCCGGGCAGGCGCCGTCGGCGCTGCGCGCCATGTGACTGACGTGGTCGTCGCTGTCGAGGTGTTGACCGTCCCAGCAGTCGGGAAAGCTCACCAGCAGCCGCAACGGCCGGCCCTGGGGACAGGCGGGCGGTGTTGTGTGGCGTTCCGAACCCGTACCGCATGACCAGGCGACCGTGTCGAGGGACTGCGGGCGGGATGCGCTCTGGTCGCCGCCGATCATCTTGAGCCCGAAGGGGTAAGGCTCGACCGAGCCGGGATCCACGCCGACTCCTGGACGGTAGTAGGCGGCGGCACCGGTGGGGGCCACCATGCGGCCGCTCTCGAACAGCGCCGGCGCCCAGTACGCCGCCCGGTCGAGCCTCTGCTCGCACGTGGTGCCGCCAGCGGCGAGGTCGGCGGCGGTGGTCGAGGCGTCGGTGATCGTGCTGCCGAAGAACGTGTGCAGGTGCGACCGGCCGTGATGGCCGAAGTGCACGATCGGATCGTCGGGGCGGGCGTGGCTGAAGCCACATTCGACGACGAACTGGGGGACCCGACCCTGCGGGCCTGCCTGCGTCGGTGACTCGCGTAGGGCGACGCCGGCACCATCGCCCTGGGCGCACCCGGCGAGGACCACGGCGACCAGCACGAACGAACTTGCCGCCCTTAGCGTGGTCATGACAGCTCTAACCACGACAAGTTCCTACTCCGGGCTAGGCGTCGCTCGGCTTGTCCGGCACCTCGATGGCGTCGACGTCGATGTCACTCGGCACGTCGGTGGCGGGGCGGGCAGGGGCATCCTCGGCGTCGGGCATGTTCTCCTGGTCGTCGGGCACCGGCGACGTCTTGTAGTCCCCCGACGGCGGCTTCTCGGCCAGGAAGCGGCTCAGGTCCAGGGATCCGGCGGTCCAGTCGCCGCCGCTGCCCCGACCGTCGCACGGCGCCAGCGCCTCGAGATCGGTGGGGGCGCTGCTGCTGATCTCGTTGTCGGCGAAGCAGTTGCCGAGCCCGGAAACGTCCTCCAGCGATCCGACGCCGATGTCGGCCATGCCCGAGTCCTCGACCACGTTGCCGACCACGCGGTTGTCCCGCGGGTTCCACAGCACGGTGTCGGGGATGGTGGCGGGATCGGCCGTGGGCTCGCCCTTGGCCTCGCTGCAGGGCTGATCGTCGTCGGACGCGGGCGGCACGACGTCGTTGGCGTCTTCCTCGGGGAAGGGCAACAGGCCGATCCCCGTGAGGTCGTGGTCGAAGACGCGGTTGCGTTCGATGGTGTTGCCGACGCCGCCGGCCGGCAGGATGCCGTTGCCCATGGCCAACAGGGCCACGTCGATGGCCGGCGTGTCCGCCTGGTTGTTCGAGTAAACGAGGTTCCCGACGATCGTGGTGTCGCGCTCCGGATAGCACAGCTCGTAGCTGCCGGAGTTGGGCACGATCCCCGCGCGGTTGAAGCGGAACGTCGAGTTGACGATCAGCAGGTTCCCCCCGGAGTTGGTGCCGGAGTAGCCGAGCCCGTTGTGCTCGGAGACGACGTCGTCGATGACGGCGTCGCACGGGTAGCACTGGCCGATGTAGACGCCGGCGTCGGGGCTGCCCGACGTGTAGGTGTGCTCGATGAGGCCCTTGACCGAGTCGAAGGCGTAGATGCCGTAGTCGCCGATGCGATAGGTCGTGAGATAGGACGCGCGGTAGCCCTCGACGCCGGTCCAGAAGAAGCCGTTCTTCGTGTAGTTGCGCGCCGTCATGTTCTCGATCGCCACGCCACCGGCGCCCGTCACCCGGATGCCGTTGTCGAGCTCGAAGCCGCCGTCGAGGATGACCTCGTTGCGGTCGACGCCGCGGATCGTCAGCTCGTCGGTGGTGACGCTGACCGACTCCTCGTAGGTGCCCGGCTGGATGAGGATCACGTCGCCGGGCTCGGCCGCATCGACGGCGGCCTGGATCGTGTCGTGGTCGGCGGGGACGTTGATCGCGCTCCCGTCGCTGCTGTCCCCCTCGCCCTCGGCCGATCCGCCGTCGTCGTCGCCGCCACAGGCGGCGAGGGCCAAGGCACCGGCGAGCAGCACCGCGAACAGGCGTCGAGTAGTGGGCATGCGCTTCTCCTGGGCTCAGCCGCTGACGACGATCGTCCCGATCATGCCAGCGTCGGTCGTGCCGTGGATCGAGCAGTAGTAGCGGTACACGCCGGCTTCGTCGAAGGTGTGCGCATAGGAGGCACCCGGCTGGAAATCGTCGACCTCCACCCCCCAGTCGTCGCCGTCCACATGAAGGACGTTGTGCTCGTTGCGACCCTTGTTGGTCCAGACCACCTCCGTGCCGGCCGGCACTTGGATGTTCTCCGGACGGAAGGAGTTGTCGAGGCCGGTGACCTCGGCGGGGTCGGTGTCGATGACCACGACGTCCTCGGGCACCGAGTCGTCGGACGAGCCGCCCGAGGCGGAGAGCCCCGCGTCGCCCGCGGCGCTGTCGTCGTCGCCGCCACAGGCGGCCAACGAACCGGCGACGAGCGCGAGGGCCAGCAGCGACGGGAGGGTGCGCTTCATCGGTTCGAGAGGGTAGACGTGGCCTTACACCGTCAGGTAATCGGGCGGGTTGTGGGCGGCGACGGCGCCGACCTACGTTGCGTCGGCCGTCTGATGAGGCGTCAGGCGCCATCGAGCCGAGGGTCGCTGCCGGATGCCGATCACCACCGAGCGCCACAACTCCGGGGTCGCCGAGGTCGTGATGGAGAACCCACCGGTGAACGCCCTGACCGTGGCCGGATGGTTCGAACTGGCGTCGGCCGTGCGGGGGCTCGGCGAGGACGCCGCGGTGCGGGCGGTCGTCCTGCGGGCCGAGGGCCGGGGATTCAACGCCGGCGTGGACATCAAGGAGATGCAGGCGAGCGAGGGGTTCGACGTCCTCTTGGGCGCCAACCGGGGCTGCTTCGAGGCGTTCGCCGCTGTCTACGACTGCGGGGTGCCAGTGGTGGCGGCGGTGCACGGCTACTGCCTCGGCGGCGGCATCGGCCTCGTCGGCAACGCGGACATCGTGGTGGCGTCCGACGACGCCACGTTCGGGCTGCCCGAGGTCGACCGCGGGGCCCTGGGCGCCGCCACCCACCTGGCGCGCCTGGTCCCCCAGCACAAGATGCGTGCCATGGTCTACACCGCGGCCACCGCCACCGCCGACGAGCTGGCGGCGTTCGGATCGATCTTGAAGGTGGTGCCGCGCGACGAGCTACGGGCGGCGGCGCTCGAGGTGGCCGAGGCGATCGCCGCCAAGTCGCCGACGGTGATCCGCGCCGCCAAGGAGTCCCTCAACGGCATCGACCTGTGGGACGTCCGGCGCAGCTACCGCTTCGAACAGGGCTTCACCTTCGAGCTGAACCTGTCGGGCGTCGCCGACGAGCACCGCGACCGATTCCTTGCCGAGGGCAAGGCTTCGCCGCCCCCCGCACGTTCGACGCCTCGCGCTCCCGAACAAGGTCCGCCGCAGGCTTGAGGTCGTTGCAGGAAGGGGAGCGATGACCAGCGCGCCCGACAAGCTCATGTCCGAGGAGGACGTGGTCGGCCGGCTGCACTCGGGCATGACCATCGCGATCGGCGGTTGGGCCAGCCGGCGCAAGCCGATGTCGATCGTCCGTGCCATGGTGCGCAGCGACCTGACCGACCTCGTGATCGTCACCCATGGCGGCCCCGACCTCGGCCTGCTGTGCGCCGCCGGCAAGGTCCGCAAGGCGATCTACGCGTTCGTGTCGCTCGACTCCATTCCGCTCGAGCCCCACTTCCGCGCCGCCCGCCAGGCGGGCGCCATCGAGGACGAGCCGCTCGACGAGGGGTTGTTCCACCTCGGGCTGCAGGCGGCGGCGTGGCGATTGCCCTTCCTGCCCAGCCGGGCCGGGTTGGGTTCGGACCTGCTGCGCGACAACGGCGAGCTGCGGACGTTCACGTCCCCGATCCCCGGCCACGACGGCGGGGCCGAGGAGCTGGTGGCCATGCCGGCGTTTCGCCTCGACGCCAGCATCTGCCACCTCAACCGGGCGGACCGCCGCGGCAACGCGATGTTCCTGGGCCCCGACCTGTACTGGGACGACCTCATGCTCCAGGCCGCCCCCACCGGCGGCCGCTTCATCTCCGCCGAGCGCGTCGTCGAGACCGCCGATCTGCAGCACGAGGGGTGCGTCCACCAGTTGCGGATCAGCCGGATGATGGTCGACGGTGTCGTGTCGGCTCCGGGCGGCGCCCACTTCACCCTGTGCGAACCCGATTACCCCCGGGACGAGGCCGTGCAACGGGCGTACGCGGCGTCGGCCCGCTCGCCCGACGCATGGGCGGCGTTCCGCGCCGAGTGGATCGACATCTCCGAGGCGGAGTACCAGCGCAAGGTCAGGGAACGGTCAGCATGAGCTCGCACGTCACGCGTGCGGAGGTGTGCGTGGTGGCGGTCGCCGAGTGCTTCCGGGGCGACGGCGAGCTGCTCGCCAACCCGATCGGCGCCATCCCCATGATCGGGGGGCGCCTGGCCCGGGCCACGTTCGAGCCGGACCTGGCCATGACCGACGGCGAAGCGACCCTCGTCGCCAACGACCGGGCCGTGGTGCCGCCCGACGAGCGCGTGATCGAGTACTGGAACCCCTACCGGTCGATGTTCGACTGGGTGTGGTCCGGCCGGCGCCACGTGATGATGGGCGCCTTGCAGGTCGACCGCTACGGCAACCAGAACCTCGCTGCCATCGGGGACTACGGCCGGCCCACGGTGCAACTGCTCGGCTACCGCGGCGCTCCGGGCAACAGCATCAACGACCCCACCAGCTACTGGGTGCCCAACCACGGCCCCAGGGTCTTCGTCGAGAAGGTCGACACCGTCACCGGGATCGGCTGGGACCGGGCCTCCGCCCTGGGGCCGGCGGCGCGCTTCGTCGACGTCCGCCGGGTGGTGTCCAACCTCGGCGTGTTCGACTTCGAGACACCCGATCGCCGCATGCGGCTGCGCTCGGTCCACCCCGGCGTGGGCGTCGACGACGTCGTCGCGGCCACGGGCTTCGAGCTGGTGGTGCTGGCCGACGTGCCGGAGTCCCGGCTCCCGACACCGGAGGAGCTGCGGCTGATCCGCGAGGTCATCGACCCCGAGGGCGCTCGGGAACGCGAGGTCCCGGACCCCGCCTGATCGGGCGTCGGACGACCCCACGTTCGTCGGGCCCCGGCCTGCCGGTCTTCGGCCCGGAGGACGTCGGACGGCCCGACGTTCGGTCGGGCCCGGCCTACCGGTCTTCGGCCCGGAGGGCGTCGGCCTTGTTGGGCGCCGGCGTTCCCGGCTGGTGGAGCAGGTTCACGACATCGGTGACGCCCGGCGTCGCCCGGACCTCGCGCTCGACGTGCTGGGCCGCCTCCTGGTCCGGCACCTCACCCCGGAGCGTGACCACCCGGTTGTTGACGTCGATCGTCAGGTGGGGACCGTCGACCCGCCCGAGCACCTCACTGCGGATCTTGTCGGCCAGCGTCAGGTCGTCCTCGGGGATGTGCGGCTGCGGGTGACGGAGCTTGTGCACCACGCCCTCGGCCCGCCCCTTGCCGTAGCTGGCGTGGCGTTCGACGGCCCGCACCTCGCGACGCAGGGTCGCCCGGCTCCGATCCCTCAGTTCGGCCCGGCGCCTGCGCCCGCGGACTGGATCGAAGATGTAGGCGAGCGTCGCCCCGACGCCGGCGGCCATCGTCAGCTTGACGAGGCTTGCACCCCTCATCGGAAGCACCTCCTTGTCGGCTCGCGGCCCGCCTTTCTCCAGGGTACGACCGCACACAAGGGGGCCCTGTCTCGCCGGTGGCGGGTCCGCCGGACCGGCTCGTAGTCTGAGCCGATGTCTGACGCGGCGTCAGGTTCGGCGCTGCACCCGGCGCTCCGCACCCGGTTCTGCCACCTCGTGGGCTGCCGCTATCCCATCGTCCAGACGGGGATGGGCTGGGTGTCGGGTGCCTCGCTGACCGCCGCCACCAGTTGCGCCGGTGGGTTCGGGATCCTCGCCGCGGTCACAATGACGCCCGATCAGCTCGCTGAGTCGATCACCGCCGTCAAGGAGCGGACCCCCCATGCCTTCGGGGTCAATCTGCGGGCGGACCAGGCGGACCTCGCCGATCGCATCGAGCTGTGCGTCCGGGAGGGCGTCCGGATGGTCAGCTTCGCCGGCGCACCCACCAAGGATGCGATCGCCGAGCTCCATGGCGCGGGCGTGCTGGTCATGCCGACGGTGGGTGCCCGGCGCCACGCCGAGAAGATGCTGGATTGGGGCGTTGACGCCGTCATCGCCCAGGGTGGGGAGGGCGGTGGCCACACCGGCGTCGTCCCGACCTCGCTCCTGGTCCCGCAGGTGGTCGACGCCGTGGGGGCCGAGATCCCGGTCCTGGCGGCCGGCGGGTTCTACGACGGGCGCGGCCTCGTGGCGGCACTCGCTTGGGGAGCGGACGGCGTGGCCATGGGCACCCGGTTCCTGCTCACCCGCGAGAGCCGCGTGCCCGATGCGATCAAGCGGCGCTACCTGGATGCGGCCGTGACCGACACGGTGGTCACCACCGCGCTCGACGGCGCACCGCAGCGGGTGATCCGGACCCCGACGGTCGACCGGCTGGAGCGCGCCTCGCCGCTCAGCCGACTGCCACGGGCGCTGCGGGCGGCACTCGCCTTTCGCCGCTTGACCGGCACTCCCCTACCCGCCCTGGTCCGCGAGGGTGTGGCCATGCGCAAGAACCAGGGGCTGTCCTGGGCGCAGGTGGCCATGGCCGCCAACGCGCCCATGCTCATCAAGGCGGCGCTGGTGGACGGCAGGCCCGAGGTCGGCGTGCTGCCAACGGGTCAGGTCACCGGCGCCATCGACGAGCTGCCCACCGTAGCCGAGCTCCTCGAGCGCATCGCCGCCGAGGCGACCGCGACCCTGGAACGCCTGCAGGGCGGCGCATGACCGGCCCGGCTGCACGACCGTTCGGTACGTCCCGAGGTGATGGGTTCCGCCGGGCAGGGGACGAGGTCATAGGTTCCGGATGCGAAACCCATGACCTCATCCTCTGTACGGCGGAACCCATGAGCTCCGGTCCCGGTCGCGGCGGGGCACTGACGGCTCAGGAGTCGGAATGAACGAGGCCTACATCGTCGACGCAGTTCGCACGCCGGTCGGCAGGCGCGGGGGTGGACTGGCCGGCGTCCACCCGGCCGACCTGGGCGCGCACAGCCTGGAGGCCCTGGTCGAGCGCACGGGCATCGACCCGGCGGCGGTGGAGGACGTGGTGTTCGGCTGTGTCGACACCATCGGCGGCCAGGCCGGCGACATCGCCCGCACCTGCTGGCTGGCCGCGGGGCTCCCCGAGCACGTGCCCGGCACCACCGTCGACCGTCAGTGCGGATCGTCGCAGCAGGCCATCCACTTCGCCGCCCAGGCGGTGCTGTCGGGGACGATGGACGTGGTCGTCGCCGGCGGCGTGCAGCAGATGTCGCAGATCCCCATCTCGTCGGCAATGACCGCGGGCCAGCCGTTGGGCTTCGACGACCCCTTCACGGGGTCGCCGGGGTGGGTCGGGCGCTACGGCACCCAGGAGCTGAGCCAGTTCCGGTCAGCGGAGCTGATCGCCGAGAAGTGGGACATCGGGCGCGACGAGATGGAGGCGTTCGCCGTCGAGTCCCACACCCGGGCCATCCGCGCCCGGGACGAGGGCCGCTTCGACGCCGAGATCGTGCCGCTGGGCGAGTGCACCGCCGACGAGGGGCCACGGGTGCCCGACTGGGACAAGATCCGCTCGCTGCCGGCCCTGACCGAGGGCGGGCGCGTGACGGCGGCGTGCTCGTCGCAGATCTCCGACGCCTCGGCGGCGCTGCTGATCGTCAACGAGCGCGGGCTCGCGGACCACGGGCTCTCGCCCCGGGCGCGGGTCCACCACATCTCGGTGCGCGCGGACGACCCGGTGTGGATGCTGACCGCTCCGATCCCCGCCACCGCCCACGCGCTGGCGGGGACCGGCATGCGCATCGACGACATCGACCTGGTCGAGATCAACGAGGCGTTCGCCTCCGTCGTCATCGCCTGGGCCAAGGAGGCCGGCGCCGACATGGCCAGGGTCAACGTCAACGGCGGCGCCATCGCCCTCGGCCACCCGCTCGGCGCCACCGGCGCCCGCCTGATGACGACCCTGCTCCACGAGCTGGAGCGCGGCGGCGGGCGCTGGGGTCTCCAGACGATGTGCGAGGGCGGCGGCCAGGCCAACGTGACGATCATCGAACGGCTGTAGCGGCCCATCACCGTCGGCCCGGTGCCGGGCCCGCTCCCCGCCACGGCCGCCGGCCGACCGACGGTCGACCGGAACGGCCACCCCGGCTAGCCGACCTTGGGCTGGGCCCGCTCGATGATCGCGGAGAGATCGAGCCCGGGCGGCAGCGTGCCCAGCGCCAGGCCCCCCTCGCCGGTCAGCCGGGAGGCGCAGAACGCGTCGGCGACGGCCGGGTGGCCGTGGCGCACCAGCAGGCTGCCCTGAAAGGCCAGGGCCATGGCCTCGACGACCCGCCGGGCGCGGGACTCCATGCCGACCAGGTCCCCGAGCTCGCGGCGCACGCGGGCCACGGCGCCGTCGAGCCGCCCGTCCGCGCCGCGGGCGGCGTCCATCTCGGTGAGGAACGCCTCCAACGCCACCGGCTCGCGGGCCATCGCCCGCAGCACGTCCAGGCAGATCACGTTGCCCGAACCCTCCCAGATGCCGTTGAGCGGGCTCTCGCGGAACAGCCGGGGCATGATCGATTCCTCGACGTAGCCGTTCCCGCCCAGGCACTCGAGCGCCTCGCCGACGTGCGTGGGCTGGCGCTTGCAGGTCCAGTACTTGCCCACGGCCGTGGCGATCCGCCTTAGGGCGTCGGCGTCCTCGTCGCCGCGTGCGGCCTCGTCGAACGCTCGGGCCAGCCGCAGCGCCGTGACGGTGGCGGCCTCGGACTCCACCGCCAGGTCGGCCAGCACCGCCCGCATGAGCGGCTGGTCGACCAGCGTCGAGCCGAACGCCGAACGGTGAGCGGCGTGGTGGAGCGCCTGCGCGGTGGCCTGCCGCATCGTGGCCGTCGCCCCCAGCACGCAGTCCAGCCGGGTGTGGGCAACCATGTCGATGATTGTGCGGACGCCCCTGCCCTCCTCGCCGACCATCCACGCGAGCGCACCGTCCAGCTCGATCTCGCTCGACGCGTTGGACCGGTTGCCGAGCTTGTCCTTCAAGCGCACGATCCGGAACCCCGAGTTGCGCTCGCCGTCCGGCAGCCGGCGCGGCACGAGGAAGCACGTCAACCCGCCCGGGGCCTGCGCCAGCATCAGGAACACGTCCGACATCGGCGCGGAGCAGAACCACTTGTGTCCGGTGAGCCCCCAGATGCCGCGGTGGCCGCCGTCGCCGCCCCCGGCGACGCGCTCCGCCCGGGTGGTGTTGGCCCGGACGTCGGACCCGCCCTGCTTCTCGGTCATGCCCATGCCGGCGAGGACGCCGTGCTTCTCCCGGGCGGCAACGTCCCGCGGGTCGTAGGCACGGGCCACCAGGCGGGGCTCCCACTCGGCGGCCAGGTCGGACTGGGTCCGCAGTGCGGGAACGATCGAGTAGGTCATGGAGATCGGGCAGCCGTGCCCGGTGTCGACCTGAGACCAGACGACGAAGCCGGCCGCGCGGGCCACGTGGGCCCCCGCCTGGTCGACGGCCCAGGGGGCGCCGTGCAGGCCGTGGGACACGGCAACCTGCATCAGCTCGTGGTAGGCGGGGTGGTAGGCGACCTCGTCGATACGATGCCCGTAGCGGTCGTGGGTGCGCAGCTCGGGCGGGTGGCGGTTGGCGTCGAACCCCCACCCGATGGCCTCGGGGGACCCGGCCAGGCGGCCGAGTGCGTGCAGGTCGTCGACGGCCCAGCCGGCGCCCTCGCGCTCGACGGCCTCCACCAGGGCGGCGTCCGTACCGAACACGTCGTAGCCCTCGAGCGGCGGCGGCTGGTTCGTGACCTCGTGGGTGGTGGACATGTCACCCATGGTGCCCGCCCATGACGCAAAAGGCTGCCTTCAGGAGCGTCGAGTGTGGCGCAGCGCCCGCGGGAGGTCGACGAGGACGACGTAGAGGACGAACACCGACAGGACGCTGAGCCCGGCAACGACCGAGCCCCTTGCCGGGGCGTCGGCGATGGCGTCGAGCGGCGCGCCCACGCCCACGACGGCCGCCGCCGCCGCAGTTGCCGCCAACGCGACGTCGACCACGACATGGACAGGATGGGGCGGCGTGTCCTCGCGCCCGAAGCACCCGCACGACCCCAACATCGTGCCCGCCCGCAGCGCGGCGACGACGAACGCTGCGAACGCCAGGTAGCTGGCGGCGACGAGCCACCAGACCCACGCCCAGCCGGCGGCCGCCGCCAGCAGGCCCAAGAGCAGCTCCGCCGTGGCGCCCAGTCGCACCCAGGTGCTCGACGACGGGAGCCCCAGCGCCCGCAGCGCACCCACCGTCATCGCCGGCTCGACGGCCTTCGCCGCGCCGGCGAACGCCAGGAGCAGCGCGGCGGTGAGGGCCGGTCCGGTCAGGGCGGGCATCAGGCGGGGTCGACTCTACCGAGCCGATGGAGGGCGACGGCGGCCGCGGTGGCCACGTTCAGCGAGTCGACCGAGGTGGCGATGGGGATGCGGACCCGCCGGTCGGATGCCATGAGCGCGGCGTCGCTGAGCCCGGGCCCCTCGGCGCCGACGAGCAGCGCGACCTTGGGTCTGCGGGCGGCGATGTCGGGAGCCACGGCGTCGATGGGGACGGCCCGGGCCGCCGGGGTCAAGGCCAGGAGCTCGAAGCCCCGCTGACGCAGCTGGCCGAGTCCGTCGGGCAAGCTGGCGAGCCGGGTCCACGGCACGCGCAGCACGTGGCCCAGCGACACCCGCACGCTGCGCCGATAGAGCGGGTCGGCGGTGGCGGGATCGAGCAGGACCGCGTCCGCGCCGAAGGCGGCCGCGTTGCGGAACAGTGCCCCGACGTTCTCGTGGTCGCTCAGCCCCTCGGCGACGACGACCAGCTCGGCGTCCCGCAGGACGTCGTCGGGCCGGGGCAGCGGTCGCCGGTCGGCGGCCGCCAGCACGCCCCGATGAAACGGAAAGCCGGTGATCGCCTCGACCTCGGCGTCGGGCCGCACCACGACCGGCGCCCGGCCGGCCACGAGGGAACGGATCCTCTCCGCCTTGCGCGCAGTGGCCAGCACCGAGCGGACGGGGAAGTCCGACGCCAGCAGCGCGTCCAGCGCCAACGTGCCCTCCACCACGAAGAACCCGCCGCGGCGCTCGACCGCGCGGCGACGCTCGGGGTCGTTGAGCGCCCGGTAGTCGTCGAGCAGGGCGTCTTCCGCTGAGGTCACGGCGCCAGTCTGGGGCGCGGCATAGTGTCCGGGCATGCCAAGCGACTTGTTCTTCCGGGGGCTCAACACGGTCCATCGGACCGTCCTGAAGATCAGCGGTGGCCGGCTGGGATGGGACGTAGCCAACATGCCGGTGCTCGAGCTGACCACGACCGGTCGCAAGAGCGGCCGGCCCCACACCGTGGTCCTGACCTCGCCGGTGCGCGATGGCGACGCCATCGTGGTGGTCGCCTCCCGGGGCGGCGACCCCCGCCACCCGGCCTGGTTCCTCAACCTCCGCGACAACCCGGATGTCGAGGTGGCGATGGGGCGGGGACCGAAGCGGCCGATGCGGGCTCGCGTCGCGGATCCCAGCGGACGTGCCCGGCTGTGGCCGCAGGTCGTCGCGAGGTACAAGGGCTACGGCGACTACCAGACCAGGACGGAACGCGAGATCCCGCTGGTGCTGCTCGAGCCGCGCCCTTGACCCCCTGGAGCTTCGGAAGGTTGAAGCAGGGGCTCAGGTCTGATCGTGTTGGCTGCGAGGCCGACCGCGAGCCAGTGCCTCCGGCCGCGCCAGCGACGCCGGTAGCGGAGGAGCCTGACTTCACCGGCTAGCCAGCCTGTCGAGCTGGGCCCGGCCGGACCGGTGCCAGCAGATGAGCAGCATGCCGCTACTTCTGCGGTCTTCGAAGTCCGGGCCGGATGTTCCCTGTGTCCGCGACACTGTCCCAAATGGGTGATCTCGTGCCGCCCGACCCGCCCCTCGCCGGAGCTCAGGTCGCTCTGCGTCCGTTACGGGTCAGCGATGCGGCCGCTATTGCCGAGTCCTGCCGGGATCCCGACATACCCCGGTTCACGATGATGCCGGAGGCGATGACCGAAGATCAGGCCAGGGAGTGGGTCGAGCGCGGCCTCGAGTGGTGGCCGCGCGGTCTGGCTCGCTTTGCGGTGACTGTGCCGCCCTCAGACGAATGCGCTGGTCAGATTGGAATTCAGTTCGACTTCGCGGCGCGGCGAGCCGAGGCGTTCTACTGGCTCGATCGTCGGGTTCGAGGCCGTGGCATCGCGGTGGAGGCCCTCGGTCTCGTCACCGAGTGGGCGTTTCGAGCCCATGGGATCGTGCGGGTTCAACTCGTCACTCATCTCGACAACGAGCGCTCGCAAAGGGTCGCCGAGCTCTGCGGTTTCAGCCGCGAGGGTGTCCTGAGGGCTTGGGAACCGATCAAGGACGAGCAGCCCGACGTCGTCATGTGGAGCCGCCTCGTCAACGACCCAGCGCCGGATCTCGGTCACGCGTAGTCGCATGTACGGGCGCAACGCTCCTCGCATGACGTTCAGCTGGCCGGAGCGCCGGCGCAGTCCCGTAGCGCCGGGGTGCCGGACCGTCCTCCGCCCACGGCACCGGCTTCGGTCTGCTCGTTCAGTCGATGAGCTGGTCGAGCAGCCAGCTCGGCGCGACGACCTCCGCGTCGGCGGCTCGAACGCGTTCGGCCAGTTCGCGGTCGGCGGTAACCACGACCACATGCCGGTTGGCGCTGGCGATGGCGGCGATCGTGTCGTCGCCGTCGCCGGGCGCGTGCACAACCTCCACGCCGTCCACCTCCGCCTCATCGGCTCCCGCCCGGGCGCAGCCCTCGAGCACGATGGTGACGGGTGGGCCTAGCCGTCCCGCGGTCACCGTCGCCCGCACTCGTTCAGTGAAGACTCGTGTAGCGCCTGGCCGATCGCGCCACCAGCCTGTTGGGCGAGAGCCGATCACGTTGGCGGCGTCGATCACCAGCATCCGAACAGGGTCGCGCAGTCCCGTCTCGCCGGCTGGATGACACGCAGCGACGCTGCGGATGCTGTGCGCCGACGGGTGGACGCCAGTGAGTCGCATGCTGGTGGAGATTGTCTGCGATGCACGGCCCGGTCACAGCCTCGCGGTGAACAGCTGCCGTGAGCCTGGTACGCCCCTGAGCTGATGGGTGCCGAGGTCGTCAAACTCGATGCCCGACCCGTCCACCAGGTCTTTGACGGTGCTCGAGACGGCTACCGCTCCGGGCTGGGCGACTGAGGAGATGCGGTGAGCGACGTGCACGGCGATACCGCCGATGTCGTCGCCCATGAGCTCGATCTCCCCGCTGTGGAGTCCAGCGCGGATGCTGAGGCCGAGCGCCGTAACCGAGTGCACCATCGCAGCTGCAGCGCGGATGGCTTGGCCGGGACGGTCGAAGGTGGCAAGAAAGCCGTCACCGGTGGACTTCACTTCGTGGCCGTGGAAGTGAGCCAGCGAGGACCGCACGGCTACGTCGTGGTCGCTGAGTACTTGCAGCCAGCGACGATCTCCCAGCAGAGCTAGCTGCACCGTGGAATCGACGATATCGGTGAACAGGACGGTGGCGAGCACCCGGCTGCCATCGGCGAGTGGCCGCTCGCTGGTCCCCAGCCGGTCGGAGCCGTCGAGCGTTGGGCGACCTGGGCCGCTGAGGTGACGCCCCGAGGTTCGTCGGCCGTTGGCACCGACTGTTGGTTTCAGCCGGGTCCGTGCATTGCACCGAGCTGCGAACGAAGCCCAGCGGCGAGCAAACGCCTGAGACCGCACCGATTGGGGGCGGAGGAGCCGCTGCCACGTGGATCCGCTGCGCTCCTGCAGCCGCTCGGGATCGACGGTGGTGGCCGGCATCACCGCCTCGCTTCGTCGAGGTACTCGGCGAGATGTTCCTCGAGTCGGTCGCGAAAGGGCCTCCGGCGTAGGGCCTGCTCGATGTCTCGAACCACCTGGCTGAGCGGGTAGGGGATCTCCTCCTCCAACTCGATCACCGTCCGCTCGGTGGCACGCCATTCGGCCTCGAGGAATGGCACGAGCTGACCGGCCTTGGGAGTGAGGCGAACCGCCCGGGTGCGGGCATCGGTGGTGTGAGCGCTCCTGACGAGTCCCGCCCCCCTCATAGCCGCGACGGTCTGGCTCATCGCCGAGTGCGTGACGTCGACCGCGTCGGCCAGCGCGCGGATGGTCATCGGACCGTGGCGCGCGAGTTGGATGAGCGCCGGACTGAACCGGGGGCGGAAGCCGTGCACGCCGGCGTCGTCGTAGAGCGCGGCGATGTCTCGGTCCATGGCGCTCGTCAGGAGACGAAGCGGACGCCAGCTACTGCTTTCGATGAGGTCGGTGTGCTGCGAGGGCTCCTCCGGTGTGCTCACGACCAGACTATAACAGTACTTATATAAGTGCTGTCAAATATCGTGCCGCTCGGCAACCCTGGGTCATGTTCGCCCTGGGGCTTGCGTAAGTAGCTTCTAACCGTTAGTGTTCGTTTACCATGTCGGACGGATGGGCGGCCCTAGCGGACCCGACGAGACGCACGATCTTCGAACTCGTGGCGGCGCGTCCTCGAGCGGTCGGCGAGCTCGCCGAGCTGCTGCCGGTAACCCGTCCCGCCGTCTCGCAACATCTGAAGCTGTTGAAAACGGCCGGCTTGGTCGTCGACCGCGCCGAGGGGACGAGGCGCATCTACCAAGCCAACCCGGACGGCCTGCGCGAACTGCGCGGGCAGCTGGACCGGTTCTGGAGCCAGGCGCTCGCCAACTTCAAAGAGATCGTCGAACAACCAGAGGAGGATCCATGACCATCCAGGCCCAGGACACAATGGTGCGTAGCGAGGTCGTCGTCGAGGCGCCGATCGAGCGAGCGTTCCGCGTCTTCACTCACGAGTTCGATCGGATCAAGCCGCGCGAGCACAACATGCTGGCCGTCGACATCGCCGAGTCGGCGTTCGAGCCTCGCGTGGGTGGGCGGGTCTATGACCGCGGGGTCGACGGCAGCGAGTGCCAGTGGGCCCGGGTGCTTGCGTACGAGCCTCCCGACCGCATCGTGTTCAGCTGGGACATCAGCCCGCACTGGCAGATCGAGTCCGACCTCGCCAACGCGAGCGAGGTCGAGGTGCGCTTCATCGCCGAGGCGCCGACCCGCACCCGAGTCGAGCTCGAGCATCGCCACCTAGACCGCCACGGCGACGGGTGGGAAGGCCTGCGCGAAGGGGTGCGCGGCGACCAGGGCTGGCCACTGTACCTGGAGCGGTTCGCGGGCATCGTCGCCGGGGAACGCTGACAGCCGCGATCGCCCGCACCGCCGAGAGCTCCCGGCCGCCGCAGGTGGTGTCCGCCTAGGCCACCGATCGCTCCGGCTTCGGCGCGTGGCGGCACACGGTCCTCGGGCGCGGCAGGGACGGTCCCGAGCCGCATGCCGGCGGCAGCCGTGTGACACCATGCGCCGATGACAGGGATCTGCCAAGGACGGGTCGTCATCGTCACCGGTGCGGCGCGGGGAATCGGCCGGGCGCACGCACTCGAGTTCGCCCGCCAGGGCGCCAGGCTGGTCGTCAACGACATCGGAGCCGAGCTCGACGGCACCGGCGGCTCGCCCAGGGCGATCCGGGAGGTGGCCGACGAGATCGTCGCGGGCGGCGGCGACGCCGTGGTCAATGGCGACGATGTGGCCGACTGGAAGGGCGCGCGACGCCTCGTCGACACCGCGCTGCAGGCGTTCGGGCGACTCGATGTCGTCGTCAACAACGCCGGTTTCGTGCGGGACCGCATGTTCGTGTCGTGCACCGAGGAAGAGTGGGACGCGGTCGTCCGGGTCCACCTCAAGGGCCACTTCGCCGTCTCCCGCTTTGCCGCCGAGCACTGGCGCGAGCGCGCCAAGTCCGGCGAGACCGTCGACGCCCGCATCGTCAACACGTCGTCGGGCGCCGGCCTGCAGGGCTCGGTGGGCCAGGCCGCCTACAGCGCCGCGAAGGCCGGGATCGCCGCACTCACGCTCGTCGAGGCGGCGGAGCTCGGGCGGTACGGCGTCACCGCCAACGCCATCGCCCCCTCGGCGCGGACCCGCATGACCGAGACGGTGTTCGCCGACACGATGGCGGCGCCGGACGATCCCACGGCGTTCGACGCCATGGCCCCCGACAACGTGCCGCCGCTGGTGGTGTGGCTCGGCTCGGCGCAGTCCGCGCACGTGACGGGCCGGGTCTTCGAGGTCGAGGCCGGCAAGGTGGCGGTGGCAGACGGGTGGCAGCACGGCGTCCCCATCGACAAGGGCGCTCGCTGGTACCCGGCGGAGCTGGGGCCCGTCGTCGACGACCTGCTGGCCAAGGCCCCGGCCCCGGCCCCCGTCTACGGGGCCGGGTGACGACAACGGGACTACCGTCCGGGGCCATGGGCGACCGCTCCTTCGCAACGTTGGCCGACGGCGGCGGGTTCTTCGAGGGCCCGCGCTGGCACGACGACCGCTGGTGGGTCTCCGACTTCTACCGGCACACGGTGTTCGCCATCGACGCCGACGGGACCCACGACGAGATCATGACCGTGGAGGCGCAGCCGTCGGGCCTCGGCTGGATGCCCGACGGTTCGCTGCTGGTCGTGTCGATGAAGGACCGGCGCGTGCTTCGCCGCTGGCCGGACGGCTCCGTCACCGTCCATGCCGACATCAACGACCACTGCGGCGGGCACGCCAACGACATCGTGGTCGACGCCCGCGGCCACGCCTACGTCGGCAACTTCGGCTTCGACATCATGGCCGGCGCCCCGCCCTGCAGCGCGGCGCTCGTCCACGTGGCCCCCGACGGCTCGCTGGACAGGGCCGCCGACGACCTGGCCTTTCCGAACGGTTCCGTCATCACGCCCGACGGGTCGACGCTCATCGTTGGCGAGACCATGGGGGGCCGCTACACCGCCTTCGCCATAGGCACGGACGGTTCGCTGACCGACCGCCGGGTGTGGGCCACGGTCGAGGGGGTGGCGCCCGACGGGTGCGCCCTCGACGCCGACGGGTGCATCTGGGCCGCCGATGCCCTCGGTAACCGGCTGGTGCGGGTGGCCGAGGGCGAGGGTGTGGTGGAGGAGCTGCCGGGGCCCGACGGCCTGGGCATCTACGCCTGCATGCTCGGCGGCCACGACGGCCGGACCCTACTCGCCTGTGCCGCCCCCGACTTCTTCGAGAGCAACCGCGCCACCGCCCGCGACGCGGTGCTGCTGACCACCACGGTCGACGTTCCCCACGCGGGGTTGCCTTAGGGCCCGCCGGCGATAATCTTTGCCTCAGTCAAGGATTTTGCTTGTAGGAGGCAGAGATGTCTGCGAGCGCCACGGTGGCGTCGCCCGCCGGCGACGAGGTCCCCGCCGTCCGGGCCTTCAACCGGTACTGGACGCAGCAGATCGGCCTCCTGCAGGCGGGGCTCGTCGACACGCCCTACTCGCTGACCGAGGCCCGGGTCCTCTTCGAGCTGGCGCAGCACGAGTCCACCGACCTCGCCGACCTGCGCCGCGGGCTCCAGCTTGACGCCGGCTACCTCACCCGCGTCGTCGGACGGCTCAAGGACGCCGGGTTGGTCACCTCCCGGCGGTCCCCCGACGACGGGCGGCGGCAGGTGATCCGGCTCACGGAGCGGGGGCGGGCCGAGTTCGGGACGCTCGACGCCAGGTCGAGCGAGGCCACCGCCGCCATGCTCGCAGGCGTTCCGGCGGCCGAGCGGCGCCGGCTGGTGGCGGCGATGGCGACGATCGAGGACACGCTGGCGCCGCGACCCGGCGAGCAGCCCCGGGCCTACCTGCTGCGCGAGCCGGGCCCGGGCGACCTCGGCTGGATGGTCCAGCGCAACGGCGCGGTCTACGCGGCCGAGTACGGCTGGGACCAGAGCTACGAGGCGCTGGTGGCCCGGATCGTGGCCGACTTCGCCCAGCATCACGAGCCGGCCCGCGAGCGAGCCTGGATCGCGGAGATGGACGGCGAGCCGGTCGGGTGCGTGCTGTGCGTGCGGCGCGACGACGAGACGGCCCAGCTGCGCATCCTGCTGGTCGACCCGGCCGCCCGGGGCCTCGGCATCGGCGCCCGGCTGGTCGAGGAGTGCATCCGCTTCGCCCGCAGCGCCGGCTACCGGTCCATGGTCCTGTGGACCAACGAGGTGCTGGTGTCCGCCCGACGCCTCTACGAGGCCGCGGGCTTCGCGCTGGTGGACGAGGAGGCGCACCACAGCTTCGGCCACGACCTCGTCGGCCAGACGTGGCGCCTCGGCCTGCATCCCGAACTTGCAGCGGTTAACGCGCCGATGACGGCGCCGACCGCCGCAAGTTCGGACTGAGCGGCGACCTAGCTCAGCCGTTCGATGATCATGGCCATGCCCTGGCCGCCCCCCACGCACATGGTCTCGAGCCCGAAGGTCTTGTCCTCGTCCTGGAGGGCGTGGATCAGCGTGGTCATGATGCGCGCACCGGTCATGCCGAAGGGGTGCCCGAGCGCGATAGCGCCGCCCTTGACGTTGAGCTTGTCCCACGGGATGCCGAGGTGCCTGGCCGAGGGGACCACCTGGGCGGCGAACGCCTCGTTGATCTCCACCAGGTCGACGTCGTCGATGGTCATGCCGGCGCGGGACAGCGCCTGGCGGGATGCCTCGATGGGGCCCAGGCCCATGATCTCCGGGTTGAGCGCGGAGACGCCCGACGAGACGATGCGGGCCAGCGGTTCGATCCCCAGCTCGGCGGCCTTGGCGTCGCTCATGACGATCACCGCGGCGGCGCCGTCGTTGAGCGGGCAGGCGTTCCCGGCGGTGACCTCGCCGTCGGGGCGGAACACCGGCTTCAGCTCCGCCAGCTTCTCGACCGTGGTCCCGGGGCGGGGACCGTCGTCCCTGCTCACGACGGCGCCCGACGGCGTGGTGACGGGCGTGATCTCGCCATCCCAATAGCCGTTCTCCTGATTGGCCACGGCCCGCTGCTGCGACAGCGCCGCGAACTCGTCCATCTCCCGGCGGCTCACGTTCTCGGCCAGCCGTACGTTCTCGGCGGTCTGACCCATCGCGATGTAGATGTCGGGCAGGCCCACGGCCGGTTGCCACGAGTCGGCGCCGTTGGCCCGCTCGGCGGTGCGGGCCTGGGCATCGGCGAAAGCGGGGTTGGTGGGGCCGTCGTCGGCCATGCCGTTGCCATAGCGGCTCACGGTCTCGACCCCCGCGCTGACGAAGGCGTCGCCCTCGCCGGCCTTGATGGCGTGCGCCGCCATGCGGATCGTCTGGAGCGACGACGAGCAGTAGCGGTTGACCGTCACGCCGGGCACATCGTGCATCCCGGCGAGGATGCCGGCGACGCGGGCCACGTTGAAGCCCGACTCGCCGCCCGGCTGGCCGCAGCCCATCATCAGGTCGTCGACCGATCCGGGATCGAGCTGGGGCACCCTCTCGAGCGCCGCCCTCACGATCGTGGCCGACAGGTCGTCGGGTCGGCACTCCACCAACGAACCCTTCATGGCGCGGCCGATGGGGCTGCGGGCCGTCGAGACGATCACGGCTTCAGGCATGGGAGCTCCTTGGATGATGGTGGTCGTGGTGGTGGTGGACGCTGCTAGACGGTGCGGCACCGGGGCCGCCGGCCTCCGCACGCGTCTCGAGCCAGCGGCGGAAGCCGGCGGCGTTGGAATGGATCCCGTTGAGTGTCTCGAGCTTTTCGCGCTTGGCGGGATCGGTGCCCTCGAGCTCGGCGCCGAACTCGGCGGCCAGCGCCTCGGCGATGTCGCGACCCTGGCGCCACGCCCCCTCGGCCACCTCCGCCCAGCGGCGCAACGTGCCCTGGGCCTCGTCCAGGATCCCCATCGCGTCGGGCACGAGCCCGAAGTGCGCGAGGGCGATGCCGGCGGGGCGACGTGCCGAGAACCGCTCCAGCGAGGTGAGGGCCTGGTCGAGATCGAAATCCGGCGGCGGTGTTGCCGGCCGGAGGATGCCCACGTCCGGTAGCCGCACACCCACGGCATCGCCGGCGAACAAGATCCCGGAGTCCGAGTCGTGGAGCGCCAGGTGGTGCTTGGCATGGCCCGGCGAGTCGACCGTGGTGAGCGTGCGGTTCGACGACACGCTGATGCGCTCGCCGTCGGCCAGGACGTGCACCCGTTCGGCCGGCGTGGGCGTGAGCCGGCCGTAGAGGGAGTCGAGCAGGTCGCCGTAGACCATGGCGGCGCTGTTGACCAGCTTGGTGGGATCGACGAGGTGCCGGGCGCCCCGTTCGTGGACGTAGATGGTCGCGTGGGGGAAGGCGGCGGCGACGTCGCCCACGCCACCGGCGTGATCGAGGTGGATGTGGGTCACGGCGACCCCGGCGAGGTCGTCGCCGTCGACCCCCAGCTCGGCCAGGCCCGCGAGCAGGGCGGGCACCGACGTCTGGCTGCCGGTCTCCACCAGGACCGGGGAGTCGCCGGTGACCAGGTAGCCGGCGGTGACCTGGTCCCACCCGCCAAGGAGGGTGTCGATCTGCAGGACTCCGGGAGCGATCTCGGTGTGCACCGCCTCGACCCTAACGCCGGGTCGTCCCTGGCCGTCAGAGGCCGTCGCTAACGTCGACCCTGTGCCGAAGCCCCGCCCGACGCCCCAGACCCTGTGGGACGACCCCGCCGAGCCCACCTGGTCGGTCGTGGAGGTCGCCGAGACGGTGGTGGTGGCGATGCGTCGAGCCTTTCCCGAGGAGGTGTGGGTCCGGGGCGTGATCCGGAACCTGAGCCGGGGTCGAAGTAGCGGGCCGGGCGATGGCCCGGCGCCGACCCGGGGCGGCGGGTCGGGGTCGGGCCGGATGGTGTGGTTCGACCTGATCGAGCCCGCGCCGGGCGGAGACCTGTCGAAGCCGCCGCTGGCCACGCTGGCGGTGGTCTTGTTCGACGATGCCCGGCGCCAGGTCAACGCCCGGCTGGCCGCCGGCGGCAACGCCGTGCGCATGGTCGACGGCACCGAGGTCAGGGTTCGGGGACGGCCCGGCTACTGGCCGCGGGGCGGGCGGCTGCAGCTCCAGATGTCCGACATCGACCCCGACTTCACGCTCGGGCGCCTGGCGGCCGATCGGGAGCGCCTGCTCCGCCGCCTCGACGGCGAGGGGCTGCTCGCGCGGCAGTCCGAGCTGCCGCCCCCGCTGGTCCCCCTGCGGCTGGGGCTGGTCACCAGCGCGGGCAGCGCCGCCGAGCACGACGTGCTCGACGAGCTGCACCGCTCGGGCATCGGCTTCCGGGTGTTCCGGGCCGACGTGCGCGTGCAGGGCTACGACGCGGCTCGGTCGGTGGCGTGGGGGCTGGGGGCGGTCGCCGCCCGGGGGGTCGATGTCATCCTGCTGGTGCGGGGTGGGGGCGCGACCACCGACCTGGCAGCGTTGGACAGCGAGCTGATCGCCCGGACCATCGCCGGACTCGACGTGCCGGTGCTCACCGGAATCGGCCACGACATCGACCGCACGATCGCCGACGAGGTTGCCCACGGGGCCTACAAGACACCGACCGCGTGCGCCCAGGCGGTGGTTGACGACGTCCGGGCATTCGAACGCCGCACCCTCGAGGTGTGGCAGGACATAGCCGTCGCGGCCCGGCGCCGGATGCGCGCCGAGGCCCTGCGGCTGAGCGCGTGCGGCCGCCACGTGGCGGTGGCGACCCGCCAGGGGTTGGCCGCCGCCGACCGCGACCTGGCGGCGCGGCCCCAGCGGGTCCGGCGGGCGGCGGGCGGCGCGCTCGACCGCTCCGCTCGGGTGCTCGAGCGCGCCGCCGGCCGGACCTCCTCGAGCGCGCTGGGTCACCTGCGTGGCCGGGAGCTGGCGCTCGCCATCGCCGGTCAGCGCCTGGCGCACCGCCCGTCCCGGCTCGTCGCGGCCGCGGCGCACGACCTCGACCGCCTCGAGGCGCAGGTCCGCGCCCTCGACCCGGCCCGCACGCTGGCCCGCGGCTGGTCGATCACCCGCGACGCCGACGGCCGGGTCCTGCGCTCGGCGGCCAGCGTGGCGGAGGGCGACGCACTCACCACGACCCTGGCCGACGGTGACGTGCACAGCACGGTGACCGAGGCGCGAGGAGCAGACGATGACTGAGCGGGAGATCGGCTACACCGAGGCGCTGGCGGAGCTCGAGGGGATACTCGACGAGCTCGACGGCGACGAGGTCGACGTCGACGTGTTGGGCAGCCGCGTCCGGCGGGCCGCCGAGCTGCTGCGCCTGTGCCGCGACCGGATCGCGAGTGCCCGGTTCGACGTCGAGCAGGTCGTGGCCGAGCTCGAGGCCGAGACGGCGGACGTCGCCGCCCCCGCCCGCGACGACACCGCGGCCGCTACCGGGGCCGACGGTAGGCCCCAGGGCGGCGCCGACGGCAGGCCCGAGGGTAGCGCCGACGGCGGGCCCGAGGGTGGCGCAGAGCCGGACGGCAGGCCCGAGGGCGACGCAGAGCCGGTCCCGAGCCCTCGGGACCCGAGGCAATAGGTTCGGCAGCCCGAGCCCGGGGCCATAGGTTCCGCACCCGGAACCCATCACCTCACCCTCACCGCGGCGGAACCCATTGCGTCGGGGCCGCCCACCGCGGCGGAACCCATTGCCTCGCGGCTGTCACACCCCCAGCGGAACCCATTGCGTCGGGGCCGCCCACCGGGCGGAACCCATTGCCTCGCGGCTGTCACACCCCCAGCGGAACCCATTGCGTCGGGGCCGCCCACCGCGGCGGAACCCATTGCCTCGCGGCTGTCACACCCCCAGCGGAACCCATTGCGTCGGGGCCGCCCACCGCGGCGGAATCCATGAGCTCGCGGCTGTCACCTCACGCTCACCGCCGTGGAACCCATGGCCTCGGGCCGCCACGCCAACACCGGGACCGGACCTGGCGGCCGTTGCGGCCGTTGCGGCCGTTTCGCCGTCGCCGCCGTCGTCCGCCGGGCAGCGGGCCCGAAGCTCTCCCTCGACCCCGGCGGCCGCCTGCCCGGCGGGCGTCTGCTCGGTGGCCTCCAGCTCGGCATCGAGCGTCACCCAGGTGCCCTCGACGATCAGGCGGTCGCCATCGGTCCGGACGTCGCTGATCTCGCCGGCCGGGCCTTGGTCCAGCTCGGCGCCGAAGGCGCCGAGGATGCCCGCGGCGCCGAGGTCGGCCGTGACCCCGGTGCGGTCGAGCCCGCCGTCGCCCAGGTCCGCGGCGGCCTGGACGACCACTGTGCCCCGGCGTCCGGCCAGGAGCACGAGGTCCCGATCCGGGTCGCGTCCGCACGATGTGAGCGGTACCTCGACCTGGCGGTCACCGTAGGTGAAGCGGGCGGTGTCGGGCGCGAGCCCGTCCGAAGGCTCATCGTCCCGTCCCCACGCACAGCCGCCCGAGGCCGCCAGGACCACCGCCGTGAGCGCCGCCATCGCCCAGGCACCAAGACCGCCTCGGGCACGACGACGGCCCCAGGCACCACGACGGCCCCGATCGACCACGGTTCGGCACGGTAGCCACGTTGGCCACGATCTCCCCGCCGGCGATGGTGAGCGACGTTGGCCACGATCTCCCCGCCGGCGATGGTGAGCGACGTTGGCCACGATGTCCCCGCCGGCGACGGTAGCGACGGTGGCCACGATCTCCCCGCCGGCGATGGTGAGCGACGGTGGCCACGATCTCCCCGCCGGCGATGGTGAGCCGTAACGTGGGGGTCGGCCATGCGCACCCGCTCCTCCGTCGCCTCGCCGCCCAGCCTGCGCGCCATAGCGGTGCGTGTGGACGAGCGGCTGGCCCGGCTCTTCGACGCCGAGATCGCCCGCTGGCAGGGCGTCGACCCGGCGATCGCGGCGCCGCTCGGCGCCCTTCGCCATCTGGTCGACGCCGGCGGCAAGCGCCTGCGGCCGGCGTTCTGCTACTGGGCGTTCGTGGGCGCCGGCGGCGACCCGGACGACCCCCGCATCATCGACGCCGGGGCCGCCTTCGAGCTGCTCCACGCCTTCGCCCTGGTGCACGACGACGTCATGGACGGATCCGACACGCGCCGCGGCGCCCCGACGACCCACGCCGAGTTCGGCCGCGAGCACGGGGCACGCGAGTGGCGGGGCGAGGCACGTCGCTACGGCGAGGGCGTCGCCATCCTCGTCGGGGACCTGTCCCACGTCTACGCCGACATGCTGCTCGGCGACGTGGGCGCCGACGCGGCCGCCGTGTGGCACGAGCTCCGCCTGGAGCTCAACGTCGGCCAGTACCTCGACCTCCTGGCCACCGCCCGCGCCGACCGGGATCGGGTGGTCGCGCACCGCATCGCCCGCTACAAGTCGGGCAAGTACACGGTCGAACGACCGCTGCACGTGGGTGCGGCCATGGCCGGGCGCCTCGCCGACCTCCAGGCCCAGCTGTCGGCCTATGGCGATCCCCTTGGCGAGGCATTCCAGCTCCGGGACGACGTGCTGGGCGCGTTCGGCGATCCGGCGGTGACCGGTAAGCCGGCGGGGCAGGACCTGCGCGAGGGGAAGCCGACGCCGCTCCTGGCGGCGGCGGTCGAGCGGGCGCACGACGGCCACACCGACCTCCTGGATCGGGGCGAGCGGGCGCACGACGGCCACACCGACCTCCTGGATCGGGGCGAGCGGGCGCACGACGGCCACACCGACCTCCTGGATCGCGTCGGTCGGCCGGGGCTGTCCGACGGCGAGGTGATCGCGGTCCAGCGGCTGCTGGTGGATGGTGGCGCCCTCGACGAGATCGAGCGGCTGATCGAGCGGCTCACCGCCCGGGCGATCGACGCCATCGATTCCGCCGACATCACGGCCCGCGCCCGCGACGAGCTCGTCGAGCTCGCCCGGTTCGTGGCTTTCCGCGACGCCTGATACGGGACGCCCGACGCCGCTACGGGGCGGCGAAGAGGGCCAGCGCCCCGGAGCGATCGATCTCGCGCACGCCCGGCTCGGCGGCGACGGCCGCCAGCCACGGTGGCCGCACCTGGGCGCACACCGCCAGGGCCACGTCAAGGCCCGACAACGTCGCCGCCAGGCGGGCGTAGGTGGTCGCGTAGTCGGCGGGGCGAACGTCGTGGCTGAGCTCGAAGAGAGCATACGGGTCGGGCGGTCCCGGGGTTTCCAGCGGCTCGGGCAGCACGTAGGGCGTCGTGGGCTCGGGGCCCCCACCCTTGAGCCCCGGTCCGTCGTCGAGGATGGCGCCACGCACGAGGTCGGGGCGGGCTCCGGCCGTGAGCAACGCGACGTACGCGCCGAGCCCGCGCCCGTAGAGGATCGTCGGGCCGAGGTGGGCCAGCGCGGCGTCGACGTCCGCCATGAGCAGCTCACAGAAGTAGCCGCCGCCGACCGGCATGCCGGAGGCGCCGTGCCCGGTGAAGTCCAGGGCCCAGATCGGTCCGGGCCAGCCCGCGAGGTGGCCGGGCACCGCCGTGGGCGAGCGTTCGCCCAACCCGTGGAGGTGGAGCAATGGCGCACCATCGCCGTCGCGCAGGCGATGCAGCGCCAGCTCGATCCTGCTGTGCAGGACGGTGACGGTGGCCTCGGGTCTCGTCACGCCGGCGTCCCGAGGAAGTCCAGGACCAGCTCGGCCACCCGCCGCGGCTGTTCGATGTGCACGAAGTGGCCGGTGTCCTCCAACCCCACGATCCGGGCGCCGGGGGGCAGGCTCGGTTCGATGTCGGCGGGCTGGGTCCCCGAGCTCATGGTCTCGGGCTGCAGCCCCAACACGGCCAGCAGCGGCATGCTCAGGCCTGGCAGTCGCGCCATCGCCCATTGGGCGCGCCACGGGCCGAACCCGCCCATGCGGAGCGCAGGGTCGATCTTCCAGCGCCACCCGTCCGCGTCCCGGCGCCCGCCCACGGTCACCAGGTAGCGGAGCCACTCCCGCGACAGCCGCGGGTTCATCCGGCCCCGCCGCTCCGCCAGCTCGTCGATCGTGCCGGGCCGGCGGGACCGGCCGACCACGTTGCGCCGGAAGTCCAGCCAGGTCCCCAGCTCGTCGGCCATCAGCTTGGTGCGCTCGTGGTCGGGGACGTCGGGCATGCTGCGGCGCGACGGCAGCCCGTCGAGGTTGACCAGGTGACTGACCCGGTGCGGCAGGGCTGACGCGAACTGGACGGTGATCCCACCGCCCTTCGAGTGCCCGACGATCGGCAGCGGGTCGCGCGACACCGAGTCGACCACGGCCACGACGTCCCGTAGGTCGGCCTCCCACGAGTACAGGGCGGCGTGCTGGGAGTCACCGTGGCCACGCTGGTCCCATGCCACGATCCGCCAGCCCGCCTCTGCCAGCATCGGGGCGAAGACGTCGAAGGTGCGGGCGAAGTCGAACCCGCCGTGCGCCAGCACCAGGGGCGGCGCGTCGCGCTCGCCCCACTCGTGGACGGCCAGGCGGATGCCGTGGGAGACGATGGCCCGCGTGCGCTCGGGGCCGCGGGCGCCGGGATACCCGGCCGCGTCCGGCACGTCCGTCACGTCTCGGCCTCCTGTCACGTCGAGAGGTTGACCCGAGAGATTGACCCGACGGTCAAGCACCGAGCAACCCGCACCGCGGCGTGTGACTGATGACCCCTCGACAACGCGCATGCAGAGGTGTTCGATACCACAGATAACGTAACGACGTTAACATCGGCCGAGGGAGACCGTACCATGCTCACCCGGTTCGCCCGGCTCTCCACGAACCACGCCCGGGCCGTCGTCATCGCCGCCGTTGTGATGTTCGCGATCGCAGGCGCCCTCGGTGGCGGGGTTGCCGATCACCTCACGTCCGGCGGGTTCGACGACCCGTCATCCGAGTCCGAACGCGCCGACGACGCGCTCGCCGAGCGATTCGACACGGGCGTGCCCAACATGTTGCTGCTCGTCACCGCGCGGGGCGGCGACGTCGACGACCCCGCAGCGGCCGCCGCCGGTACGGCGCTCACCACCGAGCTGGCAGCGGAGGACGGCGTCGCTGACGTGGTCTCGTACTGGTCGGAGGGCAACGCACCGCCCCTCCGCAACGACGACGGCAGCCGGGCCCTGGTGGTCGCCCGGGTCGAGGGCAACGACGACCAGGTCGAAGACCGGGTCACCGAACTGGCCCCCGGCTACGAAGATTGGCAAGGCACCGCCGGCGTCGACGCGGCTGCCGTCGACGTCGAACTGGGTGGCTTCGCCGAGGTGTTCCACGAGGTGGGCGACACCATCGAGGAGGACCTGGTCCGGGCCGAGACCATCGCCCTACCGGTCACGCTCGTGCTGCTGATCCTGGTGTTCGGCAGCGTCGTCGCCGCCTCCCTGCCGCTGGTCATCGGCGTCATGTCGATCGTCGGGACATTCCTGGTGCTGCGCGTGCTGGCGGGGCTGACGGACGTATCGATCTACGCCCTCAACCTCACCACGGCGCTCGGCCTCGGCCTCGCCATCGACTACAGCCTGTTCGTCGTGTCCCGCTACCGCGAGGAGCTGAGGGCCGGATACTCGCCCCGGGTGGCCGTGACCCGGACCGTCCGCACCGCCGGCCGCACGGTGGCGTTCAGCGCCCTGACCGTCGCGGCCTCGCTGTGCGCCACCCTGGTGTTCCCGATCGCCTTCCTCCGCAGCTTCGCCTACGCCGGCGTCGCCGTGGCCCTCCTTGCGGGGCTGTTCTCGGTCGTCGTCCTGCCGGCCACCCTCTTCCTGCTCGGCCACCGGGTGAACGCCCTCACGCTGTGGCGGCGCTCGGTCACCCCGCCCGAGGAGGGCTTCTGGCATCGCGTGGCCACCGTCGTGATGCGCCGGCCGGTTCCCATCGCCACCGCCGTCGTCGTCTTCCTGCTGGTGCTGGGGACGCCGTTCCTGGGGCTGCGCCTCTCGTCTCCCGACGACCGGGTCCTGCCCGAATCCGCCGACGTTCGACAGGTGCACGACGTCCTGCGCGAGGAGTTCTCCTCGGAGGAGGCCGGTGCGCTGTCCGTCGTGGCCCCCGACGCACCCAACGCCGTTCCCGGCCTGCGGAACCAGATCGACGCCTACGCCACCCAGCTGGCCACGATGCCGAGCGTTGCCCGCGTCGACGCCGCGACCGGCACCTACTGCGGCCCGGGCCTCGCCGAGCAGCTGGGCTGCCAGCCGGGGCAGCTCGTGCTCCCCCCCGACAGCTCGCCCCGCTACGCGGGCTTCAGCGCCAACGGCGCCACCTACCTGTCGGTGATCCCGTCGGTCGAGCCGATGTCGCCGGCCGGCGAGGACCTGGTCCACGACATCCGCAATGCCGACGCCCCCTGGGACGTGCTGGTCACCGGCCAGTCGGCCAGCCTCATCGACACCAACCAGTCGCTGTTCGACCGCCTGCCGTGGGCCCTCGGCCTGGTCGCCGTGATCACCGCCGTCCTGCTGTTCATGATGTTCGGCAGCGTGGTCATCCCCGCCAAGGCGATCGTTCTCAACGTCCTCAGCCTCACCGCCACGTTCGGCGCCATGGTCTGGATCTTCCAGGACGGCCACCTGTCCGGCCTCCTGGACTTCACGGCCACCGGGAGCCTCAACGCCGCGATGCCCATCCTCATGTTCTGCATCGCCTTCGGGCTGTCGATGGACTACGAGGTCATGCTGCTCTCGCGCATCAAGGAGGAGCACGACAACGGCGCCGACAGCGTGCGCTCGGTGGCCGTGGGTCTGGAGCGCACGGGCCGAATCGTCACCGCCGCCGCCGTCCTCATCGCGGTCGTGATGATCGCGTTCGCAACGAGCCGGGTCAGCTTCATCAAGCTGTTCGGGGTGGGGCTGACCCTGGCGGTCCTGACCGACGCCTTCCTGATCCGCGGCACGCTGGTTCCGGCGTTCATGCGGCTGGCGGGCGACTGGAACTGGTGGGCGCCCGGTCCGCTGCGCCGGTTCCACGACCGCTGGGGCGTCAGCGAGCACGTCGACCTCGACGACGAGGACGGCGCCGCGCCGCTACCCGAGCGCGATGCTGGGGAGGTGAGCACGCACGCGCTGTCGGGCCCATGACCGCCGCCTCCCCGCCGTCCGTCACCCGCCGTCCCCGCGCCCGCAAGGGCGAGGGGGCGGCGTTGCGCGACGAGATCCTGGCCGCCACCGAGCGGCTGCTGCTCGAGACGGGATCCGCCGAGGCGGTCTCGATCCGTGCGGTGGCCGAGCGCGTGGGCGTCACCCCGCCCTCGATCTACCGTCACTTCGCCGACAAGAACGACCTCATCTTCGAGGTCTGCGCCGGGCACTTCGCCGCCCTCGACGACTTCCTGGCCAGGGCGAGCGAGGGCGTCGAGGACCCGGTCGACCGCCTCCGCGCGATGGGCCTCGCCTACATGCGCTTCGGCCTGGCCAATCCCGAGCCGTACCGCATCCTGTTCATGACCCGCGCCGACGACACGCCGGAGGAGTACAAGGCCGTGGTGCTGCGGGACAACGCCGCCTTCGAGCAGGTCCGGCGCTGCGCCCAGGAGTGCATCGACGCCGGGCGCTTCCGCTCCGGGCTCACGGATGCGTTCCGCCTGGCCATCGGTTTCTGGGCCCGCGTGCACGGCCTGACGTCGCTCCTGGTCTCCAAGCCCCAGTTCCCCTGGCCGGCCGACCGGGAGGCGTTCGTCGACGAGTACGCCAGCATCTGCCTGGCCGGGGTCGTCCGCGACCAGTGATCCGCCTCACGCGTCGTCGGGATCGTTGCGCCAGTCGCGGTCCGGCGAGGCGTAGATCAGCGGCAGGCTCGCGGCCGACACCAGGCCCTTGACCATCAGGTTGACGACGAAGATGTCCCACACCGCGGCCCACGGCAGCGTCAGGGCGTGGTCGGTCAGCAGCGGCAGCGAGCCGAACGCCCCGATGGCGAAGAGAGCGTTGTCCACCGGGATGCTCACCGCATTGCTGACCGCCACCCGCGCCCACTGGTAGCGGGTGGTCACGCGCCGCACGAACCAGTGGTACACCTCGGTGTCGAGCAGCTCGCTGATGACCTCGGCGATGATCGACGCCACCACGATGCGCCACAACGGGCCCAGCACGGCCCGGAACTCGTCGCCCAGCGGGTAGCTCTCGTCGCTCGGCGCCCGAGCCACCCACTGCAGGTAGATCGCCATGAACAGGTTGACCACGGCGGCCGTGACGATCAGCGTGCGGGCCGCCCGCCGGCCCAGTGCCTTGTGGACCACGTCGCGCAGGGTGAACGTGATCGGATAGATGAACGTGCCCATGTCGACGGCGCGGCCGAACGTCGACCCGATCTTCACGCTGGTGATGTCGGCGATCACCTGGGCGCCCACGTAGGCACCGACGGCGGCGATGGCCAGGCGGGAGATGGTGGGGACGGCTGTGGGCCGGGCTCCGTCGGTCGGAATCGTCTGCTCCGGCGCGACGGAAGGAGCGGGCTGCATGGGGGACCTCCGGTTTTGGTGAGGCGGGTTGCCGGTACCGCCGGGTACATCGGACTGTAGGTTCCGGCGTCGTGGGCACCCGAGCCTGCAGGGCCGACATCGGCGGGGGCCGCGCCGTCAGCTTGGATGACGTCGGCGATCCCGCCGGTGTGCCGGTCCTGTACCTCCACGGGACGCCTAGCTCTCGGCTGGCTCGCCCGCCCGACGACGAGCAGCTGGCCGCTCTGGGGGTCCGGCTCCTTGCCGTCGACCGTCCCGGCTACGGCGGGAGCGACGGGCTGCCGCCAGGCGCACCTTGGGTCGAGGCGTTCGCCGCCGACGTCGCCGCCGTGCTCGCCGCCGTCGGCGTCGGGCGCTGCCGGGTGCTGGCCTCCTCGGGCGGTGCGCTGGCCGGCCTGGCGCTGGCTGCCAACCTGTCCGCGCAAGTGGACGTGCTGGGCATCGTCGGGGGGATCGTGCCCCGCCAGGCCTTCGACAACCCCGAGGTCCGGGCCGCGGCCGGCGACCTGCTGGCCACCCTCGAGCTGGCCGACGCGCTGCCGCCAGGCGAGCTCGGCCGGACCGTTGCCCCCCTGCTGGCGCCGTTCCCCTGTGACCGGGCGCTGGCCCTCGAGCACCAGGACGAGCACCGCCACGCGGTGAACACCCGCGAGCTGGCGACGGTCCCCAGGGGTGCCGAGCGCATGGCCGACGCCATGGTCGAGGCCGTTCGTGCCGGACTTGCCGGCGTGGTGGCCGACGTCGAGGCGCAGGCGCGGCCGCTGGACGTCGACTTGAGCGACGTGCGCTGCCCAGTGCGCCTCTGGTACGGGCGCGATGACCCTGTAACCCCGCCCGCGTTCGGCGAGTGGTATGCGCGCCGACTGCCGGACGCCACGCTCGAGATCGTTGACGGCGCAGCCCATTTCCTGCTCTTCACGCGCTGGGCCGACATCGTCGGCGCCCTGGCCGCGGCCGATGGCGCCTGACCTTCCGGTGCGACCGGGCCGCGACCGATCACCTCGCCGGTCCCGCCCGGGCCCGTGCCTCTACGTTGAGGTCATGCCCCGATTGCGCCAGGTTCCCCGTGACGAGGCGGCGGCACCGATCGTCACCACCATGTACGACTTCATGTTCGGCAGCGGCCGAGACCCGGTGGCCGATCCCGGCACCGCCACCGGCACGCCCGGCGACTGGTGGACCACGTTCGCCCTCGTCCCCGACGTGCTCGAGCATTGCGTCGCCGGCTTCGCGCTGTACCGGTCACCGCAGCGCCGGTTGCCGGCCGAGCTGCGGGAGCTGGGCCAGATCCGTGCCGGCTGGGCGCGCGGCAGCCAGTTCGTGTTCTCGCAGCACTGCAAGTCGTGCCGAGCCCTGGGCATGGCCGAGGAGAAGATCGCCGCCATCCCCGGATGGTCGGTGGCGGACTGCTGGTCACCGGTCGAGCGGGCGGTGCTGGCCTACACCGACGCGCTCGTGCTCGACGGCGGTCGGGTGCCGGAGGACGTCTTCGCGTCGTTGCGGGCCCACTTGGAGGACGAGCAGATCCTCGAGCTGACGTACATCACGTGCCTCTACGAGATGCATGCCACGATGAGCCGGGCCCTCCGCACCGAGTGGGACGACCGCGACGATCCCGTGGTCGAGGTCCCCGGGCCCCACGAGTCGCTCGCACCCCAGGGGGGCGTCGAGCCCGGTCGGACGGCCGGCGACCCGCAAGGAAGTCCCTGACGACTCGACGCCGGGGTTGCCGCCTCCCTGATACAAACGTATGTTCGTATCATGGGCGGTAACTGGCGAGACGACTTCGAGTTCGCCCACCGAGCACCCGGCCCCGGGCCCGAAGGCCCAGGGCTGGTGTGGCGAGAGACCGCCCGCAACCTGTGGTCCGGCTCCTGGGGGAGCCAGCCCCGCGGCACGGTCATGCTCGAGTCCTCAGGCCTGTGGCTCGCCTACGTGAAGCTGGACGAGCCTCCAGGCCTGTCGCCCGTCACGACGGTGGGCCGGTTCGCGACCGCGGAGGAAGCACTGTTGGCCGCCGACGCGATCTGGACCTCCAGGTGACGAGACCCCCTGCGCCCATGAGTGAGCTGGTGGCGAAGATCGAGACACCACCTGGCCCGATCAGGAGCCCGACGATGATCAGGACGATGCCCAGCCCCAGCTGGCCTTGAACGAGTTGGACGATGCCGACGATCACGAGGATGACGGCGATGACCCACAGGATTGTTGTCATGCCGCTCCATCTACCCATGCGCCGATTGCGGCATACCGGTGGTCAGACGCCGGTGGTCGCGGCAGCACCTAGGGGTACGGCCCGTCCGCCTGCCCCTTCGGCGTCCACTCGGCGCGGAGGTGCTTGATCCCGTTGATGAGATCAACTGGGATGGCTGTCCTGCGCCGATGAGCGGTGGCCCTGTCTGACCTGCGGTTTCGGTCGGCCGCTCAGGACCGGCGTTGGCCGCCGTTATCCGGTCTCGTGTGTCAGGGATGCGTCACGGCAGCTCGCCGATCCGGCGTTATGCGGGTGGGTCTTCGGCATGAGCGGCGACGTACTCGTCGGCCGCCGCCATCGCAGCGGCAACACGCCGCTCTGCTAATCGGGCAAGAGCCCTTCAGCGCCAGTCAGCTCGACGACTCGCCGAAACGCAGGGGACGCCTCCCTGACACGGAACGCCACACCTGCCTCGGTCGCTGCATCCCGGGCACGCATCAATGCCAACAGGCCCGACGAGTCGATGAACTCCAGCCGGGCGGCCTCGACCGTGATCGACTGCGGGCGGGCGGCGATTGCTTCGCTGACGTTTGCCCAGAACGTCCCAGTGCCGCTCATGTCGAACTCGCCTCCGAGGACCACGACCGCCTCGCTGACGCTGCAATGCACTTCGACGCGCAGCACGTCGGTCTGCGAGGTCTGCTCCTGCGACATCGCCCCTCCCCCGGCTCGGGTGCCGACCCCGTTAACGGTGGTCCGGCCCTTTCGGGTACGTGCTGAGGCGCCGGGCTAGTCCGAGCGATGGTCGGCACCCTCGGATGAGCGGCCACGTACTCGTCAGCGCCAGCCATCGCCGCAGTTGCGTCCTCGTACGGACCCGTCGCGAGCCCACCCGCCCGGCCACGCCCACGGCGTCAGGTAGATCATCCATCGGCCGGAGATGTTCGTTACGTAGCCGCAGTGCCGGCCGGTGGCGTCGCGGCCATCGAACGTGGAGCGGCCATCGCCCCGAGGGTGCCACCTCAGGCCCACACTCTGACGATACAAACACATGTTCGCTAGTGCGAGAGCTAAACGGCCGAGCGCTCAGCCGGCTCCGAGCTTGCGCCTGTCTATGGGCCATTGTTCAGCGTGGGTTCAGTGGCCGTTGTCACAATGCGGCGCTGGGCACCTACCGAGCCCAGCCGACGCCATTCCTCGCCGGCGCACAGCCGTGCCGGACCTCGTCGGGCACCTCGTGGGGGAGGAAACAAGAATGACCACCGCAAAGCGTGCCTACTTGATTCTCGCGTTGGCAGCGCTGATCGCCCTTGCCGGCGGCGCGGTGACCTTGACCTCGGGGTCTGCCTCGGCCGCCGGCCACGAGGACGACGACATCGCTCTGTACGTCAGCAGCGGCGGCACGGACCGCGTCCTGGCGTACGACGGCGAGAGCGGCGCCCTTGAGAACAAGTTCGCCCGCGGGGGCGGCCTGATTGAGCCCGAGGGCATCGCCTTTGGTCTCGACGGCAACCTGTACGTCGCGAGCCGCAGCGATGAAGTGCTTCGTTACGACGGGCTAAAGGGCAAGTTCATCGATGTGTTCGCGAGCGGCCACGGCCTGGTCGATCCGGCCGGCATCGTCTTCGGCGGACCAGGCAACGACCTCTTCGTCGCCTCGGGCCTCACCGACGACGGCCGCGGCAACCAGGTCCTCCGCTTCGACGGCGCC
>Ga0081538_10000316_pt1 | contig 55223 bp, 57 predicted proteins | sample TabmetS5T2R1_FD_71022 | JGI IMG/M metagenome (GOLD analysis project Ga0081538, IMG submission 71022) | Tabebuia heterophylla rhizosphere microbial communities from the University of Puerto Rico - S5T2R1 | ecosystem: Host-associated > Plants > Roots > Rhizosphere ...
CGCGGATCAGCGCCAGGACCTCGTCGCGCTTCCGCTCCATATGCTCGCGCGAGACGAGTGATTCGAGGTTGAGCCGTAGGAGCGGCTCGGTGTTCGAGGGCCGCACGTTGAGGTGCCAGTCGTCGTAATCGACGGATATGCCGTCGAGCCGGGTGACCTCGCCGTCCGAGTAGGCCTCGACGATCTCGCGCATCTTGGCGTCCTGATCCGCGACCTCGGAGTTGATCTCGCCGGATATGAAGTACCGCGAGCGCAGCGGCTTCAGCAGCTCGCTCAGCTTCTTGCCCTCGATCGAGAGCAGCTCGAGGATCAGGAGCGCGGGAATGGTGCCGGAGTCGGCGCAGTAGAAGTCGCGGAAGTAGTAGTGGCCCGAGACCTCGCCGCCGAAGGCCGCCTCCGTGTCGCGCATGCGCGTCTTGAAGAAGGCGTGGCCGACGCGGTTGACCTCGGCGCGTCCGCCGGCTCGCTCCACGACGTCCTTGACCGCCCGCGAGGCGCGGACGTCGTAGAGGATGAGGGCGCCGGGCTCCTTGCGGACGATCGACTCGCCCAGCAGCGCGGTGAGGAAGTCTCCGGCGACGAACTCGCCCGTGTCGTCGATGAAGAAGCACCGGTCCGCGTCGCCGTCCCACGCGATACCGAGCTCGGCCCCCGCCTCGCGCACCTTGTCGATGATGAACCGGCGGTTCTCGGGCAGCAGCGGGTTCGGCTCGTGGTCGGGGAACTCGCCGTCCGGCTCCCAGTACGTCCTGATCTGCTCGATCGGGAACGAGTCGAGCAGCGGTCCGACCATCGGACCGGCCATCCCGTTGCCTCCGTCGAGCACCACCTTCGCCGGCCGGATGCGCTCGGGGTCGATGTAGCGGAGCGCCGCTTCCCGGAACGCGTCGCCCACCTCCTCGCGCCTGATGTCGCCGGGCTGCGGGGCGGGCGCCCCGGGGTCGCCGTCCGCGACCATGTCGCGCAGCTCCCCGATACCGGAATCGCCCGACAGCGCAATCGCGCCGCGTCTGACGAGCTTCGCTCCCGTGTAGGCCTTGGGGTTGTGGGACGCGGTGCAGACGAGCCCGCCGTCGAGCTCGCGTGCTCCCACCGTCCAGTAGACCATCTCGGTGGCCGCCATCCCGACGTCGAGCACCTCGGCGCCCTCGTCGGCGATTCCCGCCGCGTAGCGTTCGGCCATGCTCGGCGCCGAGAGACGCATGTCCCGGCCGACCGCCACACGAAGCTCGTCCACAGGGGCGTCCTCCAGCTGGGAGAGCACCCGCGGGAACGCCCGTCCGATCCGGTAGGCGAGGTCCTCGTCCATCTGGTCGGGGTACGTCCCGCGGACGTCGTACGCCTTGAAGATGGAGGGGTCCATGTGGCCTGCTTGCACCCTACCGGCCGCCGCGCGACCGCGCCGGATGCGCGGACCCTTACTCCGCCTTTTCCTGCGGGGTGGTCGGTGGGTGAACGGACTCGGGCGGTCCGCCATTCGAGTGGGGCGGTCGCGACCGCCTCCGGGAGGCGGAGCGCGGCTGCGGCTTTTCGCCGTCCGCGTCGTCCTCCGGCTGCCGCATGGCGGAGCGGACCGCGTCCCGCACGACCGGTCGAAGCAGCTCGGCTACGCCTTCGATCACGGCGATCGTGCCCATCCGGTCGAGTGCCTTGCCGGCCTGACTCCGGACGGTGTGGTCCGGGTCATGGGTCACCCGCAGCAACGCCTTGACGGCCACCGGGTCCTGCAGCTCGGCCAACGCGGCGGCGCTCTCCGCCCGGACCCGCGGGTCGCGGTGCCTCAGGCCCTTCACGAGCACGTCCACGGTCGCGGGGTCGCCGATCCTTCCCAGGACGTATGCCGCGTCCGCGGCGTTCGGCCCGGCGCGCAGCTCATCGACGAGAGCGTCGACGCTCTCCGGGGCGAGTCGAACGAGCAGTTCGGCCGCCCGGTCGATCACGATCCCGCGCTCGTCGCCGAGCGCGACGATCAGCAGCTCGAGCACCTCATCGGATGCGTGCGCCCCTTCATCGTCGAGGAGGGCGAGGATGAGCTGGGCGTCCTGGTCCTCCAGCACGTCGTCGTCCTCGCGGTGGATGACTGCATCGGCCACCGCCGCGGGCGCGATGGATTCCCTCAGGTTCAGGATCGCCTGCGAAGCAAGCGTCCGGGAGTGGCCCCGCTCGCCGGGCAGCCACTGAAGCGCCGCGGTCAGAACGTCGACCTCGTGAAGCGCGTGCAGCACGCGGACCGCCGCGCACCGCACGCGGTCCGCGGGATCGCGAAGCGCCGCTGCGATGGCCCCGCGAGCGTGCTCCGGGGCGAGCGTGCCAAGCGCGAGGATGGCGTCCACGCGGACCGGGATGCCCAAGTCGCTTACGCCCCCCTCGGAAGCGGGCGTGAGCTCCTGATACGAGGCGGCCTCGAGCAGGCCGTCGACGTCCTCGCGACGGACCAGTGACTTGATGTTTGGCTTGCGTTCTGCCACGAGCTAAGGGTGTGGGGCGGAAACCCCTCTGACAAGACAACGCTGCGGAGGACGTGCACTTTCGCGCGCTGCCCCAATCGCGGTCGCTCGTTCACCCGGCGCAAGGCACCGCGCACATTCGGGATCGCCTCCAACGTTCTTGTTTGAAGCTGCGACGATCCACGCGCATGCGGTCGGACCTGGAAGAAAGCGCCGAACCCGGCGCGGGCGGCACGCCATCGTCCTCCGTGGACGTCACGAAGTCGCGGCGCGAGCTCTACGACGAGGCCCGGAAGGCCGGCATCGAGGGCCGCTCGACGATGAACAAACGGCAGCTCATCGACGCGCTTCGCAGGCACCGAGCGGCGAACGTCGCGCACGAGCGCCCGCGCCCGCGGCCGGACCGGTGTGCGATCGTCTACGAGGCGTCGGGCCGCTACGGCGAGTTCCACGTGGTCGTAAACGAGACGGACGGCTCGCGCCGATCCGTCGTCCGCTCTCCGGCGTTTCGTATCCGGACCTTCGGTGGACTTCGCCGCCGGGGTCCAGCGCTGGCCGCCCACGGGCTGCTCGTCTCCCGGCTGGAGGCCTGCGGATGGTGGCCCGTCGAGAGCGGCGGAGCGTGGCACGAGCTCGGATTTGTCCGCCTCCCCGGCGAAGGGGCGCGCCGGCGACATTCGCTCGTGACGGTCGTGCGGGAGGGGGGAAAGGCACGGTTCGTGGCCGAGGAGCTCGACACCTACGGGAAGCCGACGCCACTGATGATCTCCGAGTCGTTCGCGGCGCGGCGCTTTCGGCGCGTCCGGCCGTCCACGCGCGCGAAGGCCGCGCTCAATCGGCTGGTCAGGGACTTGCAGTCCGAAGGCTGGAAGCCCGTGGGGAGCGTCGGCGCCGACTGGTACGCGATCTCCCTGTCGGCGCGGCCGCTCTGACTCGGCCGTTTCTCGTCCGGATCTAGAACTTTCTTCGAATACCGCAAGTAGGGTGCCAGCGCCAACGTTGGTGAGTCGGATGAGGAGAGCTTCCATCAGGCTTCTGGTCACGACATGCTTGGCGACGGTTGCCGCCGCGGTCGTGTCCCTGCTGGGGCCCGGAACCGCGCTCGCGCATCCGACCGCGAGCTTCGAGTGGACGCCGAGGCCGGTCATCGCTGGGACGCCGGTCACGTTCACGTCCACGTCGACTCCGTCCACGCATGCGCCGTTGGCGCCGATCGTCGAGGCAGAGTGGAATATCGAGGGACGCGGGACGCGCACGGGCGATCGAGTCACCGTCACCGCGCCCGCGCCCGGCCTGTGGAACGTTCGGCTGCGCGTCCGTGACGCCATTAACGAAGACGACGAGGTGACAAGGGTCATCAGGGTCGAGCGGCCCGCGCCGCCGCCTACACCGCCGCCCCCTACACCGCCGCCTTCACCGCCGCCCGCGCCGCCGCCTCCACCGCCCGCGAATCAACCACCGACCTCGGCCATTGCCGTCCTTCCCGCCTCCCCGGTCGTCGGCGACGAGGTGACGTTCATCTCCTATTCAGACGATCCCGACGGCCGCATCACCGAGCACGCCTGGGATATGAACGGCGACGGCAACTTCGGTGATGCCACCGGCGCAGTCGTCACACAGCGCTTCTCTACGGCCGGTGACAAGCGAGTGACCCTGCGCGTCATGGACGACAAGGGATCGTCGACGAGGGTTTCGCGCACGATCACCGTGCGGGTGCCGCCGGCCACCATCCCGCCTCCGGCGCCGCGCCCGGCCTTCGTGCCGAAGCTCCTCAGCCCGTTTCCTGTAGTGCGCCTGGTGGGCAGCGCGATGTCCGGAGGTGCCAGCATCCGAATGCTTGCCGTGCGCGCGCCGCGTGGGGCGCGCGCACTGGTCCGGTGCACCGGCTCCGAATGCCCGGTGAAGCGTGTCGAAAAGGTCGCCGGCCGATCGCGCGTTCGCTTCCGACCTTTCGAGGAGTGGCTGGATGCGGGCGTCGTCCTCGAGGTATTCGTCCGCCGCGGCGACCGGATCGGCAAGTACACGCGTTTCAAGATTCGGTCGAACCGCGTGCCCAAGCGGGCCGATGGCTGTCTGCGGCCGGGCACCCTGCGGAGGGCGGCATGCCCCCGGGATTGACCCGGGCGGCGCTTGCCTTGGCCGCGACGTGCGTCGTCGCACTCGGTGCCTCATACGCGATTGCCCGTCCGGACGCCGGCCCCGAGCCCAGTGTCGGCACAAAGCCGGTTCCGGTGTCGGGGGAGGAAGCGACCTTCAAGGCGCCGCGCCTGGGGTCGGTCGAGAAGGTGCCGGCTCTGAAGCACCCTCCGGCTCCCGAGCCCGTTCCAGTCGTCCGCGTCAAGAAGACGCCTGAGCCGGCCGCAGAGCCGCCTCCCCAGCCGCGACCGCGGCCGGCCGAGCCGACTTATAGCCCCCCGGCGCCGGTCGCTCCGCAGCCGCAGGTGGTCTCGCCTGCTCCTGCCCCTCCCGTCGCCGCACCGGCGCCGGCTCCCAGCCCTCCGCCGCCGCCTCCTCCGGAGCCGGCGGTGTCGTTCGACGACTCGGGGTGATCTGACGAGCCAGACAGCCGGCACCGATCTGCGCGCTTCGTCCGGCCCGCGCCGCCCGCCGGTGTCGGGCGGCGACGAATTCGGCGTCGTAATCACGCTCGAACCGAACGAGCCGTCTCGCGCCTCGAGCCGGCGGCTCCTGGATGCGGTGAGCCTTCGGGCTTCGATCCGCCATCCGAACCTGGTTCGGGCATGGCCGCTCGGCTGGGCGGATGGGCGCTTGTTCGTCGACCTCGAGGTGCCGTCATACCCGTCGTTGGCGGAGCGGCTGGCGGCGGCGCCGCTCGAACCGGCGGAGTGCGCACGGACGTTGGTCGGCGTCGCCGCGGGCGCGGCAGCGTTGCAGGAGCGGGGCCTGGTGCCGCGTGCCGTCACGCCGGAAGACGTGCTCGTACACCCCTCCGACGGCGGCGTCCTCATGGATCTCGGCATTCCACCCGAGTTCGTCAGGCCCGTGCCCGGTGAGCTGGACGTGGGGCCGGTCGACGCGCCAACCTGCGTCTACTCGCTCGGCGCCATTCTGTCTACGGCGCTGACCGGCGTTCCATCGAATGGAGGGGCTGAGCGGCGCGGCAACTTGACGCCGGAAGTCCAGCAGGTGATCGCCCGAGCGACGGCGGCCGACCCAACGGAACGCTACGCCGACGTCGCCGGGCTGTCGCGGGCCGCGGCGGCTGCTCTGGGAGTGCGTCCGGCGCCGTCGAACGGCAACCGCGGCGCCCAGCGCCGGCCTCAGCGCAACGGACGCCGCCCCGATCCGTCGGCTGGAGCGCAGGGACGTCCACCTTCAGGTCCATCGAAACGAAGTGCGGCGGCGCGTCCCGCCGAAGCGCGTAGGACGCCGCGAGCCTCCGCCGACCGAGCTGCCCTGCTCGCGGCGCACGCGCGTCGTGCACTCGCCGCGGCCTTCCGGCGCTGCGCGGAGCTCGTGGTCGCACTCATCGCCGTTGCGGTCGCGGCCGGCGAACGAATCCAGGGTCACGTCTCGAGGCTCCCCCGACGCGCCGCTCCGGCGGCGCGCACCGCCCGCCGGACGGCCGACGTCCTTCGAGCAACACTCGCTTCGACGGGTCGCGTCGTCGCTCGTCGAGTCCGGGCGGCGGGCGACCGCAGATGGACCCCGAGCTTCGCCGGCGGTGGGGTGAGCTGGCGGCATGTCCGCGGGTCGTTGGGGAGGGGGGCCCCTGACTGGCTGCGGCGTGGCGCGCCGGTGCTGATCGCCGGCGGTGCGATCGCGGCAAGCGTGGTCGCCGGCACGGCAATCGGCGGATCGACGGATGTGGAGGAGGGGCCCTCGTCCGTGGCGCGGGCGGGGATGACGGTTCAGCTCCCGCCCGGATGGGAGGAGACGGCGCCCGATGCGGCGTGGTCCGCAATCTCACCGGCGCTCGCCGCCGGGCCGTCGAAGGAGTCCACGGCCGGGCTGGTCGTCGCAAAGCTGAGCTCCCTGGGGGTCGCGCAGCGGATGCTGGACGACTTGCAGGGAGACCGCCATGGGGGGACGCCGGTGCGGCTGGGCAACAGATACGCGTGGCGATATGCGGAGCTGCGGCCGCGGCCGCAGCTCGTGGGGTCCGGCTACGCAGTGCCGACCGCAGATGGCGCCGTCGTGTTCATCTGCCATGCCGCCAGGAGTGAGGCCCGGGTGCGCCTAGCCGAATGTGATCGCGCGGCGAGCACCCTGGTCATTCGGGGCGAGGGATCGCGTCCGCTCTCTGCCCTCAGCCCGTCGGAGGAGCATCTGGTACGAGCCATGGCGACGCTGCGCTCGAGCCGGTCCGAGGGTCGGGCTCGACTGGCCGCGGCCGACCAGCCAGGAGGACAGGCCGGCGCCGCCGCCGCCTTGCAGCGCGACTACTCGCGCGCGGCACGGTCGCTCGACGGCCTCCCGCCGCTCGAGAACGGCCGCTCCCTCGATGGCGTGAGCGCGGCCCTTCGCGACGCGGCGGCCGCGTACGGGAGCCTCGCCGACGCCGCGGAGAGCGACAGCCGCTCGGCTTACCGCGAAGCCGGCCAAGAGGTGATCCTGAGGGAGGACGACCTACGCCGCGAGCTGGCGCGCGCGAGCGGCGCCTGACGTCAGAGCCACCCGCGCCGGCGGAAGAACGCCAGCATCCCCGCCAGCAGGACCACCATCGAGCCGATGATGATCCAGAAGGTCGTCGTCGACGAGGTGGGCGGATCGCCGCCCCCGGGCAGCCCCACGTTCATGCCCCAGATGCTCGCGAACAGCGTCAGCGGCAGGATCACGACGCTGAACGCCGTCAGCACCCGCAGCACCTCGTTCACGCGGTGCGAGAGCACCGATTCGTTCGTGCCCTCGAGCGCCTCCACGACCTCCTTGTAGTTCTCGAGCATGTCCCAGATGCGCTCCGAGGCGTCCACGATGTCGTCGAAGTAGACCTCGAGGTCCTCCGCCAGGTACCGCTGCTTCGTGCGCTCCAGGTCGCGCAGCACCGCGCGTTGCGGCCGGATGATCTTGCGGAAGCCCACGATTTCCTGCTTCGCGTTGGAGATGTCCCGCACGACCTCCTCGGAGCGGCCCTCGAAGATGTCCTCCTCGATCCGCTCGAGCTTGTTGCCCATCTTCCGCAGCATCGGGAAGCAGTAGTCGAAGGCGTCGTCGACGATCTTGTAGAGCAGGTAGCCGCTGCCCTTGGAGAGCAGCGCGTCGCGCACCTCCTCGGACGAGCGGCAGCGCTCGAACAGGTACTCGACCGGCGGAATCGGGGTGTTCGGCAGTGTGATGATGTAGTCCGGCCCGATGAAGATGTCGAGCTCGGCGGCGTTCAGCCGGCCGACCGTCTTGTCGAAGACCGGGAAGTACAGGACGATGAACAGGTAGTCGTCGTACTCGTCGATCTTCGGCCGCTGGTTGCGCGAGAGGACGTCCTCATAGTCCAGGGGATGGAACTCGAAGTGCTCCTCGAGCCAGGACCGGTCGACCGGCCTGGGCCGCTCGATATTGACCCAGCGGAGGCCGTCCCGCTCGACGACCTCGACGTTCGGCTCAGTGGCAGGAGTGGGCCGCGCGGCATCGACCCGCGCGCGGGCGGAGCGCCTGAGGCGTGGCTTCGGCAGGCTCGGCATTGCGTCTGAGCGGGTCGTCCAGCACGGTCACCCTGCTGATTCTACTTCCGGACGTTGGTATCCTCGCCGCCTACATAGCCGTTGCATCGAGAGGGGTGGAGGGATATGGCCCTATGAAGCCCCGGCAACCGCCCGGCGGGATCGCCAGATCGCCTCGGGAAAGGTGCCAAGTCCATCGGACGGCAGTCCGGCAGATGTGACAAGGGGCGCTTCGAAAGGCCTCCGTCACAGCAGCGGCGGAGGTTTTTCAATCGGCGAAAGGAACGGCAATGCCGGCGCAAGCGCTCCAATGCAAGGAATGTCGCGAGACCTATCCGCTCGACGCGCGCTACGCGTGTGATCGCTGCTTCGGGCCGCTCGAGGTCGCGTACGACTTCGCCGGTCTCGACCCCGCGGAGACCCGGCGCCGGATCCAGGCCGGCCCCCAGTCGATCTGGCGCTACGCGGACTTCCTGCCCTTCGGCGGGGCCCCGCAGGCCGGGCTCCCGGTCGGGCTGACGCCGCTCCAGAAGGCGCCCCGGCTCGCCGAGCGGCTCGGCGTGCGCGAGGTTTGGGTGAAGAACGACACCGCCAATCCCACGCACTCCTTCAAGGACCGCGTGGTGGCGGTGGCCCTCGCAAAGGCGCGCGAGCTCGGCTACGAGGTCGTCGCGTGCGCGTCGACGGGGAACCTGGCCGGCGCCGTGGCCGCCCACGCCGCCGCCGCCGGGCTCGAGTCCTACGTCTTCATCCCGGCCGACCTCGAGGAGCAGAAGGTGCTCGCCACCGGCGTGTACGGGGCCCGCGTGGTGGCCGTGCGCGGCACCTACGACGACGTCAACCGCCTCTGCACCGAGCTCTCGGCCGAGCGGGACTGGGCGTTCGTGAACGTCAACGTCCGCCCCTACTACGCCGAGGGGTCGAAGACGATCGCGTACGAGGTCGCCGAGCAGCTGGGCTTCGAGCTGCCCGACCGGGTCGTGGCTCCGATCGCCTCCGGCTCGCTGTTCACGAAGATCGCCCGCGGCTTCGAGGAGTGGCTCGAGGTCGGGCTGATCGAGGGCCCCCTGCCCGTGTTCAACGGGGCCCAGGCGGCGGGCTGCTCGCCGGTGGCCCAAGCCTTCGAGGCGGGGCGCGACGTCTGCCGTCCGGTGAGGCCCGACACGATTGCCAAGTCGCTCGCCATCGGCAATCCGGCCGACGGGCCGTATGCGCTCGACCTGGCGCGGCGCTCGGGCGGCGCGATCGACTCGGTCACCGACGACGAGATCCGCGCCGGGATCCGGCTCCTCGCGGAGACCACGGGCGTCTTCACGGAGACCGCCGGCGGGGTCACGGCCGCGGTCCTGGCGGGGCTCGCCGAGCGCGGCGACCTCGATTCAGACGAGCGGGTGGTGCTCGCGATCACGGGCGACGGTCTCAAGACCCTGGATGCGGTGAGGGGCACGTTCGCCGCCCATGAGATCGAGCCTTCGCTCGCCGCTTTCGAGCGCGGAATCGCAGAGGAGCCGGTCGGCGCGTTGTAAGCTGCCGGGCCCGAGATGGCGGTCACCGTGAAGATTCCGACGCAGCTGCGCAGCGTCACCGGTGGCGACACCGAGACGACGGTCGACGGCGTGTCCACGGTCGGCGAGGTGCTCGACGGCCTCTACGACCGCTACGACGGCCTGCGTGACCGCATCGCGGAGGACGGTGACCTGCGCCGCTTCGTGAACGTGTACGTGGGCGGGGAGGACATTCGGTTCCTCGACGGACTCGAGACCGCGGTGGAGGACGGGGACGAGGTGACGATCCTGCCCGCCGTCGCCGGCGGCTGACCTGAGCGTCCTCGTCACCGGCTCGCACGGTTTCGTCGGCTCCTGGCTGGCCGAGCGGCTACTCGACCTCGGCGAGCGGGTGGTGGCGCTCCGCCGCGATTTCGAATCCGACTCCCGCTTCGTGACGGAGGGCATCGAACGGCGGTGCGTCGTGGCGGCCGCCGACCTCACCGATTACGAGTCGCTGCTCCGGATCCTGAACGAGCACGAGATCCGCACCGTCTTTCACCTCGCCGCGCAGGCCATCGTCGTGAAGGCGAACCGAGCGCCGCTCGGCACGTGGGAGAGCAATGTGCGCGGCACGTACACGCTCCTGGAGGCGTGCCGCACCGCCGGCGGCCGGGTCGAGCGGATCGTCGTGGCCTCCTCCGACAAGGCGTACGGCGACCACGCGGAGCTTCCCTACCGTGAGGACTTCCCGCTGCGCGCCCGGAACCCGTACGACGTATCGAAGGCGTGCGCCGACCTGATCGCGCGCTCGTACGCGGTCGCGTACGAGCTGCCCGTCGCGGTGACGCGGCTTGCGAACGTCTACGGTCCCGGCGATCTCAACTGGTCGCGTCTGATCCCCGACACCGCCCGGGCCCTGGCCAGGGGAGAGTCGCCCGTGATCCGCTCGGACGGGACCTCCGAGCGCGACTACGTCTACGTGGAGGACGCGGTCGACGCCTACCTCGCCGTTGCCGCGTCGATCGAGCGCCCGGAGCTGCGCGGTCGAGCCTGGAACGCCGGGAGCCAGGCGCCGGTGTCGGTCCTCGAGGTGGTGTCGCGGCTGATCGAGATCTCCGGCCGGGACGTCGAGCCCGAGATCAGAGGGGAGGGGCCGCCCCGCGGCGAGATCGACCGCCAGTACCTCGACTCCACGGCGATTCGACAGGAGCTGGGGTGGGAGCCGCGGTGGGACCTCGATCGGGGCCTGAGCGCCGCCTGGGACTGGTACGCGGCGCGGTTCGGCTCGTAGAGATGGCAGACGCCGCGAACTACCCGTTTGCGCCGGCGGCCGCCGCCGGCATCCACCGCCTGGCGATCCCGACGCCGTTCGCGGTCGGCCGCGTGAACGTCTACCTGATCGAGGACGAGCCGCTCACGCTGGTCGATGCCGGCCCCAACTCGGGCACCGCCTTCGACGAGCTCCAGCGCGGTCTCATGGGGCTTGGACACTCGCTCGAGGACATCGAGCTCGTGATCCTCACGCATCAGCACATCGACCATCTCGGGCTCGTGTCGCTCGTGGCCCGCCGGTCCGGCGCCGAGGTGGCCGCCATCGACGTGGCGGTCCCGTTCGTCGAGAACTACTCGCGCGAGGCCGAGGCCGACGACGACTTCGCGCGCGACATCATGCTGCGCCACGGCATTCCCAAGGACGTGGCGAGCGCCCTGCGATCGGTATCGCAGGCCTTTCGCGCGTGGGGAGCGCCGGCCAAGGTGACGCGCCCGCTGCGCGACGGCGACGACATGCGATTCCGCGATCGCGTCCTGAGCGTGCACCACCGGCCGGGGCACAGCCCGAGCGACACGGTCTTCCACGACGGCGAGCGGCGCATCCTGATCGCCGCCGACCACCTCCTCAAGCACATCTCCTCGAACCCGCTCATCACCCGCCCGCTCGACGGCTCGCAGGACCGCCCGCAGGCGCTCGTGGCGTACCTGGAGTCGCTGCGAAAGACGCGCGAGATGGACGTCGAGATCGTGCTGCCCGGGCACGGCGAGCCGGTCACGGACCATCGCGCGCTGATCGACGAGCGGCTGGCGCTGCACGAGCGGCGCTCCGACAAGATCTACCGGCTCATCGTCGAGCGCCCGCGCAGCGCATACGAGCTCGCTCAGGCGCTCTGGGGAAACGTGGCGGTCACGCAGGCGTACCTGACGCTTTCGGAGGTGTTGGGCCACATGGACGTGCTTCAGGGCGCCGGCCGCGTGCGGGAGCTGAGCCGCGCCGGCGTCGCCGTTTTCGAGGCCGTGACCTAGCGGACGCCGGCGACGTACCGCTCGTTGCCCTGCGGGTCGAAGCGGGGCCGGTACTCCTCACGGCGCAGCTCACGCAGGCGGATACCGCAGCGCTCGCACGTCCAGAAATAGACGAGCAGGCCGCGCCGGCGGTCATAGCTCGACCGGATGCCGTGGAAGCCGTCGTGACCGCACGCCATTGCGATCAATCAACGAGCACGCCACCGCACCGCTTCGCCGAGCCATACGAAATTCGTCCGCATCTCCGCCCGCAGGGCGTAGAAGGGGCGGCGCTTCACAGCCACGGCTCGTCCTCAAAGCCTTCCCCCGAAGGTCAGACGGCCGCGGCGCGCGCCGCCCCGTTTGCTCAACAACGGCCGATCGCTCGCTTGGCTTGCGAGGATCATTTCTGCTCTCTCTCGACCTGCCGTCGAAAGCCGGGCGTCGATCTTTGGACCGCTGGACAATGCATGCGCAGCCGCCAGCGGGGATGATCCCCGAGATGGCGACGCTGCGGATCAGGCGCTACACGCTCGTTCCGGGCCCACCGGAGCAACGGGACGGGGCCGCGAAGCCGATCCGGCGCTTCCACCTCGCCCGGGTCGCGGTGTCGCCCCGCTCGGAGCTGGGCGAGGACCGCCACGAGCGGATGGAGGCGGTGGCCGAGCGCGACGGGCAGCGCCGCGACGCGCGCGGAGCCTCGGTGGCACGGTTCGGCTAGCTTGGTCCGGCCGTCGCCAATCGAGCCGAAGGAGGAGACGTGGCCACTTACGTAGTGCTGGTGAACTGGACCGACCAGGGGATCGCCGGGTTCAAGGGCACGACCGAGCGTGTCGATCACGAGGCGGAAATCCGGAAGCGCGCCGGTGTCGAGTTGAAGGAGATCTATTGGACCCAGGGTCAGTACGACCTGATCGCGATCATCGAGGGGCCCGACGACGAGAGCGTCGCGGCCGCGATGCTCGGGGTCGCGGCCCACGGAAACTCCCGCACGACAACGCTGCGGGCCTTCGATCGCGACGAGTACGAGCGAATCCTGGCGAAGCTCGGTTAGCGCAGATTCGTCGAAATGGCGCGGGCGCTCGGACCTCGGCGGCGGCCCTCGGCCCTGGCGCGAGCCCACGCGCCGTTGCTGCAAGCCCGCTGAGGGACAGCCGGCGAATCAGGGGCGACTGCCGGGCCGCGCTAGTAGTTCGCCCAAATCTCCACGAGGCGTTCCCGTTTGCGTTGTACCCCGCCGCCGAGCAGGTGAACTGCGGGCTCGAGGACGTGCACGTGAGCTGCCCCGTCCCGCTCCAGGGGTAGTACGTGTCGACGACGACCGTCGCGGTGGGCACGGGAATGTTCGGGTCATCGGAGTAGGGAACGACAGAGAACTGGCCGGTGTTCGCGCAGCCGCGCAGTAAGCCGCCGTCCGTGCCCCAGCTCACCGGGGAAGTGAAGAGGGTGGCCTCGAAGGGGATGCCCGGGTCCCAGGTGTCGGTGTCCCACTTCGACTCGCCGGTGGCTTCCCACTCCCATTGGGTCTGGTTCGCGATGGTCGTCCTGCAGTCCAGGCCGCCGTTGTCGCCGACCGGTTTCGCGCCGACGATCGACAGCGACGCGGCCCCGAATTGCGCGGCTGGGCGACCGGCGGTCTTCCCGACTTCGGCGCCCGCGACTCCGTCCCGACGCGCGAGCGGAGCGGCGCTTGCTCAAGCGCCTGACCCGGTAGCGCACCGTCTGGCGCGCGCGGTTGTAGCGCGGTCGGCGCAGCCTGAGCGCCACTCTCCGCCCGCCGCGCCGACCCGCGATATGCAGCGTGCCGGTGGCCCGCGGCGTCGCGGGCAAGAACAGCCGGCGGTGGAGTCTCGGAATCGAGACCACGCCCGAGCGGCCGCTGCTGGCGATCCAAGTGACCAGGCGGCCGACGCCGTGCAGCGTCAGCCGGCCCCCACCGAGCTCCCCGCTCTTGGCGGAATGCACAAACACGACGTCGCCGCGGGCGGTCGCAGGAGCCAGCGCAACAAACGCCGCGGCCACGGCCATGAGCCCGGCAACCCTCAGCGAGAATGCGGCTCCCAAACCGGGCCCGATCCTGCCAGCGTCATCTGGTCCCGGCCGGCCGCCGATCGCCACCCCGACGCGAGATTGGGCGTTACCGCGAGCACCGGCTGTGAGAGCGTGATCGCCTCCGGGAGCTGCGGCAGTCAGGGAGCGGTCGAGCGTCGGGTCATCGCTCTGTGGGTGCCATCGCACCCATAACTCGACATCGCTGCGTTATTCCGGCACGGGACCGGGAAACCAACTCTGTGAGGTGAGGAGTGATCAGGACGGGGACGCACCTCTAGAAGCAGCGGGCGAGGGAGAAGCGATGGCGGAGACCACTGGGCCATTCGGTCCGTACGTGATAACGCGGCGTAGATTCATCCAGGGGGCAACCGCAGCGGCTGTGGTACTCGCCGCCTGCGGCGGCGACGAGGAGACCGTGCAGGGGCCGACCGGGAAGGCTCCGGGCGTCGAGTTCACGGAGCCCGACGAGAAGCTCTCGGGGAGCCTCAAGATTCTGATGTGGAGCCACTTCGTGCCGCGCCACGACAAGTGGTTCGACAAGTTCGCCCAGGATTGGGGCAGCAGGGTCGGCGTCGACGTGACGGTCGATCACATCGAGGTCACGGGGATTCCCGCCCGGATCGCCTCCGAGATCTCGGCGCGGTCGGGCCACGACGTGATCCAGTTCATCGCCCCGCTGCCGCAGTTCGAGCCGAGCGTCGTCGACATGGCCGACGTGACGGAGGAATCGGTGCGCCGGTTCGGAAAGCAGATTCCGCTCTGTCGCAAGAGCAGCTTCAACCCGACCACGCGGAAGTTCTTCGCCTACAGCCCCGGTTGGGTCCCGGATCCCGGCAACTACCGCAAGAGCATGTGGGAGAAGGCCGGATTCGCGGACGGCCCCTCGACCTGGGACGAGCTGCGGGAGGGTGGCGCCAAGATCAAGAGCGATCAGGGCATCCAGCTGGGGATCGGGATGTCCCAGGAGATCGACTCCGACATGGTCGGCCGGTCTCTCATGTGGTCCTACGGCGGCGCGATCCAGGACAAGAACGAGAAGGTCACGATCAACTCGCCGGAGACGGTGGCGGCCGTGGAGTTCATGAAGCAGCTCTACGAGGGCGCCATGACCGAGGAGGTGTTCGCCTGGAACCCGGCGTCCAACAACCAGGGAATGGTCGGCGGCAAGCTCTCCTACATCGTCAACTCGATCTCGGCGTATCGCACGACGCAGAAGGTCAACCCCCAGCAGGCCAACGACACCTTCTTCGTCAAGGCGCTCGAGGGGCCGGCGGACGCGTTGGCCGCCCAGCACGTCATGTACAACTGGATCGTCCCGAAGCACGCGGGGAACGTCGACGCGGCGAAGGCGTTCCTCCTCCACTACACGCAGAACTACGCTCGGGCCACGTGGGAGTCGGAGCTGTACGACTTCCCCGCGTTCGACAAGCTGGTCCCGGATCTGAACGACTGGCTGGACGACGATCCGTTCGGCTCGGAACCGCGCGACAAGCTCGCTGTGCTGAAGGACGCGCTCGACTGGAGCACGAACGTCGGCCGTCACGGCAACGCGAACACCGCAATCGGCGAGGTGTTCGGGACCTTCATCGTCCCCAACATGTACGCCCGCGCCGCGCGGGGGGAGCAGTCGCCGGAGGAGTCGGTCGCGCGGGCGGAGGCGCAGATCAATCCGATCTTCGAGCAGTGGCGCCGGAGAGGCCTCATCGGCGGCGCGGCGTAGGCCATGGCGCTCGCCGTAGAGGTCAAGGGGCTCAAGAAGCACTACCACGGTGGGCACGTGCACGCCGTGAACGGCGTGGACATCCGCACGGACGAGGGCGAGTACCTGGTGCTGCTCGGCCCTTCCGGGTGCGGCAAGACCACCCTTCTGCGCACAATCGCGGGACTGGAAGCCCCCACAGAGGGCGAGGTACTGATCGGCGGAAACGTGGTCAACGGGCTCCCCCCACGGGTGCGCCAGGTGGCCATGGTGTTCCAGAGCTACGCGCTCTACCCGCACAAGACGGTGCAGCAAAACATCGCGTTCCCGCTCAAGGCCGAGAAGGCGCCCAAGGACGAGCGTGAGCGCAGAGCTCGGTGGGCGGCCGGCCTGCTGGGCATCGAGCATCTGCTGAAGCGCAAGCCGCGGCAGCTCTCGGGTGGCGAGCGCCAGCGCGTCGCGCTTGCTCGGGCGTTGGTGCGTGAGCCGAGCGTGTTCCTCCTCGACGAGCCGCTGTCCAATCTCGACGCCAAGCTGCGGGCCTCGGCGCGCGACGAGTTGAAGCAGTTCCAGGAGCGGATCGGCACAACGACGATCTACGTGACCCACGACCAGGCCGAGGCGATGGGCCTGGGGGAGCGAATCGCGGTGATGTACGAAGGCAAGGTGCGCCAGATCGGTCCGCCGCGCGAGGTCTACGAGGATCCGGCGGACACGTTCGTGGCGACGTTCCTGGGCTCACCCCCCATGAACCTCGTCGGCCGCGGCGAGCACCTGCTGGGCTTCCGACCGGAGAGCCTGCTGCCGGCCGAGGTCGTTTCCGGCGACGGAAGCAAGGTCACGGCAAGCCTCGAGGTGGCGCGCATCGAGTACCTGTCGGGGGACCGCCACGTCTACGGGACGCTCAACGGGATCGGCGTGAAGACACGCGTGATCGCCCGGCTTCCGGCGACGGTGACGACGCCGCTGGAAGCGGGGGACGTGCACGAGTTCGCGGTCCACGAGCGCGATCTTCGCTTCTTTGACGCGGTAACCGGCGAGCAGACCGCGGCGCAGCCGGTGCGCGCATGAGCGTGGCCGAGCCGCCGACGGCCGCCCGCGGTGGCCGCGCGAGGCTGACGGACCGTGAGGGTGTTCTCGCCCCCCTCTTCCTGCTCCCCGCGGTCGTGTACATCTTCGCCCTGGTCGCGATACCGCTGCTGCTGGCGCTCGCCTTTGCGTTCAGCGACGTCACGGTAGGAGACCCGAGCCTGGATTGGGTCGGGCTGCGCAACTTCGACGCGATCTTCGACGACCCGGTCTTCTGGCGCGCGCTGCGGAACACCCTGGTCTTCACGGTGATCTCCATGGCACTGACGATCGTGCTGGCCAAGGCGCTCGCGATGGTCCTGCTCGCGAACTTCCGCTTCAAGTGGATCGTGCGCTTCATCGTCCTGCTGCCATGGACGACGCCGATCGCGCTGTCCGCCGTCGCCTGGCTCTGGATGCTGGATTCGGTCTACAGCCCGATCGACTGGGTCCTGCGCACACTGGGCTTCATCGAGAGCAACGTCTACTGGCTCGGCAAGGACGAGCTGGCGATGGCGTCGGTGATCCTCGTGCACACCTGGCGCATCGTTCCGCTGGCCGCGGTGATCATCCTGGCCGGTCTCATTTCGATCCCCGACGACATCAAGGACGCCGCCGCCATCGACGGGGCGGGCTTCTGGCGCAAGCTGTGGGAGGTCACGCTGCCGTTGACCCTGCCGGTGATCGCCGTGGCGACGCTGTTCGGAGCGGTTCTCACGTTCACGGACATGAGCGTCGTCTACATCCTCACGAGAGGCGGCCCGGAGAACGCCACTCAGGTCCTTCCGAGCTACGCCTACTTGAAGGGAATCGGCAGCGGCGACCTGGCGCAGGGCGCCGCGATCGCGCTGTTCCTGTTCCCGCTGCTGCTCGCGGCGGCGATTGCGATCCTGCGGTCCGCGAAGAGGATGGAGACCTTCTGATGGCCGTTCCGGCGTCTGCTCGCCTGACGGTCGCCGACACGGAACACGTCGAGCGGACGCGGCGCCGGGCCGCGACGCGCCGCCGCTCGGGGCGGGTGGGCCTCTACCTGCTCGCGTTAGGAGCGGCTGTGGTCGCTGCGCTCCCCTTCATCTGGGGCACGATCACCGCCTTCAAGCGTGACGCCGACCTCTACAACAGCGAGAACAACCCGTTCGTCTTCAACCTCGATCCGACCGGCGAGCATGTCTCGTTCCTGTTCGACCAGACCGCGTTCCTGACCTTCGCCGCGAACACGCTCTGGGTCGGCCTGCTGGTCGTCGGGGTGACCCTGGTGGTCGCGCTTCCTGCCGCTTACAGCCTCGCGCGCCTGAACATGCGCTGGTCGGGAGCGCTCGGGATAGCGATCTTCCTCGTCTATCTCGTGCCGCCGACGCTCCTGTTCATCTCGCTGACGCGGGTGGTCGCGGTCCTCGACCTCCAGGACTCGACCTGGTCCCTGGTCCTGATCTACCCGACCATCACGATTCCGGTCTCGGTGTGGCTCCTCATGGGCTTCCTGAAGGCGGTGCCGCGCGATCTCGAGGAGCAGGCGATGGTGGACGGGTACAGCCGCCTGGGCGCATTCACGCGAATCGTGGTCCCACTGGCGCTGCCGGGCATCGTCGCCGTCGTGGTGTTCGCGTTCACGCTCACCGCGCAGGAGTTCATCTACGCGCTGGCCTTCATCTCACCGTCGGACGCGAAGACGATCAGCATCGGCGTTCCGACCGAGCTGATCCGCGGTGACGTGTTCTTCTGGCAATCGCTTCAGGCGGCCGCGATCCTGGTGGCCGTCCCGATCGCATTCGTCTTCAACCTCCTGCTCGAGCGATTCATCACCGGCTTCACGATGGGAGCCGTGAAGGGCTAATCGGCGGTCGCCTCACGAGTGGACATGGGGGTTCTCCCCATGGGTGCGATCTGTTCTTCGCACACTTCGTCCGCAGTGGCCTGTAGCCCGGCACGCCTTGCTGTCCGAGACGCGTCGAGGAGGCCGACTTAATGAGTTTGGAGGAGGTCGTGACTGAAGAGCGCCGAAAGCGCCGCTCTCGGCGGTGCCGTCGTGTCCCGAAGTCTGCTCCCGAGACGGCCCGCGATCAGGTGTGGAGAGCGGGATTCCGTCGTCTCTCGTCTCGGCCTCGCGGCTCCTGGCCGAAACTACATTGTTACGCGCCCGGCAGGATTCGAACCTGCGGCCCCGCGCTCCGGAGGCGCGTGCTCTATCCCCTGAGCTACGGGCGCTTCGAAGCAGCTTAGCTCGACCCTGAGGGAACACGTGTTCGTCCGACCACGGCCGTCGTGGTTGAGACTTCAGCAGCGTTGAGCCTTAATGGCCGGGTTTCGGGTAGGCGCGCCAACACCGAGACGCACGCCCGAGCCTCTCTGACCTTGGATGGTCATCGCAGTAATTGCTGACACCCACCTCCCGCGCGGCGCGCGGCGAATCCCGCACGGCTGCCTCGAGCGCATCGCCGCGGCCGACCTGCTGCTTCACGCCGGCGACTTCGTCACGGTCGAGGTCCTGCGCGAGCTCGAGGCCATCGGGCCGCCGGTCGTGGGCGTGCACGGGAACGTTGACAGCGCGGAGCTCCGGCGGGTGCTGCCCGCCGAGCGTGTGGTGGACGCGGGCGGCGCGCGCATCGCCCTCGTCCACGATGCCGGTCCGCGGCGGGGACGCCTCGAGCGGCTGCGGCGCCGCTTCGGTGAACGCGCCGACGCGGTCGTGTTCGGGCACTCGCACGTTCCGCTGCACGAGGTCGCGGACGACGGCTTTCACATCTTCAACCCGGGCAGTCCGACCGAGCGCCGGCGGGCGCCCGCCCACACAATGGGCCTCGCCCGTATCGAGGGTGGCCGGGTGACCTTCGAGCTCCTCGAACTCCAGGCAACATAGGAAGCGCCCATGGACCTCGACGTCCTCTTCCTCGGAACCGCCGGCTCATCGCCGAGCCCGCGGCGCGGCCTCCCCGCCACGCTCGTCCGGCGCGGCGGCGACCGCCTGCTCGTCGACTGCGGCGAGGGCACCCAGCGTCAGCTGATGCGGTCGGTCGGGCTCGTCGAGCTAGAGGACGTCTTCATCACCCACTTCCACGCCGACCATGTGCTGGGCCTGCCCGGCATCCTCAAGACGTTCGCGCTGCGCCAGCGCGAGCGGCCCCTGACAATCCACGGCCCCGTTGGGCTGCGCCGGCTGCTCGAGCTGCTCGCGCCGATCGTCGGCCGGCTCACGTTCGAGCTGCGGCTCGTCGAGCTCGAGCCGAGCGACGAGCTCGAGCGCGACGGTTACCGGATCGCGGCCTTCGCCACCGAGCACGTGGCCCACGGGATCGGCTTCGCGTTCGTGGAGCATCCGCGGCCGGGTGAGTTCGACCCCGTGCGCGCGCGCGAGCTCGGCGTGACGCCGGGCCCCGACTTCGGTCGCCTCCAGCGCGGCGAGATCGTGGCCGGCGTGCGGCCGCACCAGGTGATGGGGGAGGGCCGCCGTGGCCGCAAGGTCGTCGTCACCGGCGACACGGCGCCCTCGGACATGACCCGGCTGGTGGCCTGGGAGGCCGACCTGCTCGTGCACGAGGCGACGTTCGCGGACGACGAGGGCGAACGGGCCGCCGAGACGGCGCACACGACCGCGCGCCAGGCCGGCGAGCTCGCCGCCGCCGCCAACGTGGTGATGCTGGCCCTGACGCACATCTCGCCGCGGTACGCGGGCGGCGAGCTCCAGGAGGAGGCCCAGGCCGCCTTCGGTCAGGACGAGGGACGGGTGATCGTCCCGCGCGACTTCGACCGCGTCGAGATCCCGTTCCCCGAGCGCGGGGAGCCGGTGCACGTCCGCGCCTCCGAACGACCCCTGCAGGCGCTGGCGCCCGAGGCGGCGCCGGAGCCCGGGCCCGCCTAGCGCTCGGCCAGCCGCACGAGCTGCGCCGGTCCGCAGGCCTCGAGGTCCTGGAGCACCCGCTCGGCGTGGTCGGGCGTCCAGCGCTCTGTGCCGACCAGGTTGCCGGCCAGGTCGTTGGCGTGGGCGAGCGCGTCGCCGGCCTCGGAGTCGCCGGCCACGTCCTCGCTGAAGAAGAGCGCGTCGGCGGCCTCGCGGAGCACCGTCTGCTCGGCGGGCTCGAGCCGCTCGCGACCCTCGGCCGAGACGACCCGCATGATGCGGCCGTAAGCCTCTGCGCGCTCCGGCGTCACGCTACCCACAGTAGCGCTCGGCCCGGCGAGAGTCACGCCGCTGGGCGGCCCGTCCCGCCATCCCCGCGGAGCCGGGGTCGGGGTCGGGCCGTCTCAGCCGGGTGCTAGTCTCGCCGCAGGTTCCTTTAACCGGGTCCGGAGAGGCCAGGAAGGGGCGGTCACTTGAGCGAGAAGACGGTCCTCGACCGCGAGGACGTGCGGCGCACGCTGGTGCGGATCGCGCACGAGATAGTCGAGAAGACGGGCGGGGAAGGAGTCGCGGTCGTCGGTATCCACCGCCGCGGCGCGGTGCTCGGCGCGCGGCTGCGCGACCTGGTCGCGGAGCTCGTCGGCGAACCGGTGCCACTCGGCGACATCGACATCAGCTTCTACCGCGATGACGTCGGCAGGCGCGACCTGACCCGCCAGCCCGTGCTGCACGCGTCCCACGTGGACTTCCCGGTCGAGAACACCACCATCGTGCTCGTCGACGACGTGCTTTACACGGGCCGCACCGTCCGCGCGGCGATCGACGCGCTGTTCGACTACGGCCGGCCGAAGCGCGTGCAGCTGGCGGTGCTCGCCGATCGCGGCCACCGCGAGCTCCCGATCAGACCCGACTACGTAGGCAAGAACCTCCCCACGGCTCGCACCGAACGGGTGAACGTGCACCTGGAGGAGGTGGACGGCGTCGACGAGGTCGCGATCGCGGAGGCGCCCCTTGAGGAGGCGACGCCCGATGTTTAGGCACCTGCTGTCGGTGGACGATCTGTCGCGCGCGGACATCGAGCGCATCCTCGGCCGCGCCGAGAGCTTCGCCGAGGTGTCGGGACGGGAGATCAAGAAGGTCCCCACGCTGCGCGGCCGGACGGTGATCAACCTCTTCTACGAGGCCTCCACCCGCACGAGCTCGAGCTTCGAGCTCGCGGCCAAGCGCCTGTCCGCGGACCTGGTCAGCGTGAAGTCGAGCGGCTCGGCGGTCGACAAGGGCGAGTCGCTGAAGGACACGATCCAGACGCTCTCCGCCTACGATCCGGCCGTGATCGTGATGCGCTCGCCGCACGCCGGCGCGGCGGCGCTCGTCTCCCGTTGGACAGGGGCCGCGGTCATCAACGCCGGCGACGGGAAGCACGAGCACCCGACCCAGGCGCTGCTCGACCTCTACACGCTCAAGCGGCGGGCCGGGGCGCTCGACGGCCTCCGGGTCTGGATCGTCGGCGACGTGCTTCACAGCCGCGTCGCCCGCTCGAACATCCTCGCCTTCACCCGAATGGGCTGCGAGGTGACGGTCTGCGGACCCCCGACGCTGATCCCGCGCGAGATCGAGTCGCTCGGCTGCGACGTCTGCTACACGCTCGACGGGCTGGGCGAGGCGGACGCCGTCTACGCCCTGCGCATGCAGCGCGAGCGCATGACCGGCTCGTTCGTGCCCTCGCTTCGCGAGTACGCCGCGCAGTACCAGATCGACGGCCGGCGGCTCGGCCCGAACCAGCTGCTGATGCACCCCGGCCCCGTGAACCGCGGGGTCGAGCTGGCGGCCGAGGTGATCGACTCGCCGCAGGCGCTGATCACGGAGCAGGTGGAGTCCGGCGTGGTCGTTCGGATGGCCGTGCTGTACGAGCTGCTCGCGGGCGGCGGCGCACCCGGCGGGGTGCGCGCCCCGGCCACGACCGGCGAGCCGCAGCCCGCATGACCCCAACCCCGGCAGCGCGGGACGGCGCGAGGAGGCGCCCCGGAATCGACCTCGACCGCGCCCCGGCGCCGCCCGCCACCCTGCTCGTGCGCGGCGCCCGCCTGCTCGACGCGCGCCTGGGCCTCGACGGCAGGGCGGACCTGCTGATTCGCGAGGGGCGGGTCGCGGAGATCGGCGACGGCCTCGAGGCGCCGGACGGCGCCGAGCTGGTGGAGGGTCACGGCCTCCACGCCTTCCCGGGCTTCGTCGATCCCCATGTGCACCTGCGCACCCCGGGCCGCGAGGACGAGGAGGACATGGACTCCGGCACGCGCGCCGCGGCCGCGGGCGGGTTCTGCGCCATCCTCGCCCAGCCGAACACGGAGCCCGCCGTCGACTCCGCCCCCGTCCTGCGCTCGCTTCGCGAGCGGGCCCGCGCCGAGGCCCGCATACCGACCGGGTTCCTCGCGGCCATCACGGTCGGCCGGCGCGGCGAGCACCTCACCGAGATGGCCGAGCTGGCCGCCGCCGGAGCGGTCGGCTTCACCGACGACGGCTCGCCGGTCCACTCGGCCGGCGTGCTGCGCCAGGCGCTCCAGTACCAGCGGCTGGCAGGACGGCCGCTGGCGCTACACGCGGAGGACCCCTCGCTGTCCGGGACGGGCGTGATGCACGAGGGGGCCGTGTCCGCGCTGCTCGGGCTGGCCGGGATCCCCTCGGTGTCCGAGTCGACGATGGTGGCCCGCGACTGCGCGCTGGCCGCCTACGAGGGGGGCCGCATCCATCTGCAGCACGTCTCCGCGCGGGAGACCGTCGAGGTGATCGAGCGCGCGCGGGCTGCGGGCACTCACGTGACGAGCGAGGCCAGCCCGCACCACCTGCTCCTGACCGACGAGGCCCTCCGGTCGCTTGACACCAACATGAAGATGAACCCGCCGCTGCGGGCGGAGGCCGACCGCGCGGCCCTGATCGAGGCCCTTCGCTCGGGCGCGATCGACTGCGTGGCGACCGACCACGCCCCGCACGCGCGCGAGGAGAAGGAGGAGCCGTTCGAGCTGGCGCCGATGGGGGTGACCGGCCTCGAGACCGCCTTCGCCGCGTTGCACACGGGGCTCGTGCTGCCGGGGACGATCGGGCTGGCGGTGCTCGTCGAGCGCATGACCGCGGGCGGCGAGCCGTTCGGGGTCGCGGCGCCCTCGCTGGCGCCGGGTTCGGCGGCGAACGTGTGCCTGGCGGACCTCGACGCCGAATGGCACGTGGGGGAGGCCGGCTACGAGAGCCGCTCGGCAAACTGCGCGTTCGACGGTCGCCGCCTGACCGGCCGGGTGCGTATGACGATCGCCGGCGGCGCCGTGGCCTACCGCGAGCGCTCGTTCGCGCTGGGGGCGGTTGGATGAGCGCCGGCTACCTCCTGCTCGAGGACGGCAGCCGCTTCGACGGCGACTCGGCGGGCGCGGCGTTCGAGACGCTCGGCGAGGTGGTCTTCAACACCTCTATGTCGGGTTATCAGGAGGCGGTCACGGACCCGAGCTACGCGGCGCAGATCATCGTCTTCACCTATCCGCTCGTCGGGAACTACGGTGTGGCCGCCGCGCACATGGAGTCCGACCGCGTGCACGCGCGTGCCGTGGTCATGCGCGAGGGGGTCGACCGGGACGACGCGCCGCAGGCGGAGGGCGGCTGGCTCACCTGGCTCCGCGACTGCGGGGTCCCGGCGCTGACCGGCGTGGACACCCGGGCGCTCGTGCGCCACATCCGCGACAAGGGGGCGATGCGGGGCGGGTTGTTCGGCGCCGCGACGCCCGAGTCGGAGGCCCTCGAGCGGGTCCGCGGAGAGCCGCGGATGGCGGGGCGGGACCTCGCCCGCGAGGTCACGCCACCGGAGCCCGTGATCGTGGCGGGCGACGGGCCGCGCGTCGTCGCAATCGACACCGGGATCAAGAGCTCGATCGTCCGCAACCTGCGCGAACGGGGCGTCCACCTCGAGCTCCACCCCTGCTCGGTCACCTCCGAGGAGGTGCTTGCCCGCCGGCCGGACGCGGTGTTCCTCGCCAACGGCCCGGGGGACCCGGCGGCGCTCGGCCACATCGTGGAGACGGTGCGCGGGGTGGTCGGGGAGGTGCCCGTGTGGGGCATCTGTCTCGGCCACCAGCTCCTCTGCCGCGCGGTCGGACTCGAGACCTTCAAGCTGCCCTTCGGCCACCGCGGCGCGAACCATCCGGTGAAGGACCTCGATACCGGGAGGATCGAGATCACCTCGCAGAACCACGGCTTCGCGGTGCTCGGCCCCGCCGGCGAGCGGACCATCGAGGCCGACGAGCCGGTCCGGTGGGACACCGACTTCGGGGTCGCCGAGCTCCAGCAGCTGAATCTCTACGACCGCACGGTCGAGGGGCTGGTCCTGCGCGACGTCCCGGCGTCGACGGTCCAGTACCACCCGGAGGCGGGGCCGGGGCCGCACGACGCCCGGCATCTCTTCGACCGATTCCTGGAGCGCTTGGTTGCCGCGTAGGGACGACCTCCGCAAGGTCCTCGTGATCGGCTCGGGTCCGATCGTCATAGGGCAGGCGGCCGAGTTCGACTACTCGGGCGCGCAGGCTTGCAAGGTGCTGCTCGAGGAGGGCTACGAGGTCGTGCTGGTCAACTCGAACCCGGCCACGATCATGACCGACCCGGAGTTCGCCACCGCCACCTACATCGAGCCGCTCCTGCCGGGGTCGGTGGCGAAGGTGATCGAGCGCGAGCGCCCCGACGCCCTGCTCCCGACGCTTGGGGGCGGCACCGCGCTCAACCTGGCGCGGGCCCTGTCCGAGGACGGGACGCTCGCGCGGTACCGCGTGGAGTTGATCGGCGCCGACTACGACGCCATCCGCCGCGCGGAGGACCGCGACCTCTTCCGCGCGACGATGGAGCGGGCCGGGCTACGGGTCCCCCGCAGCGCGGCGGTGAAGTCGATGCGCGAGGCGGAGCGGGCACTGCCCGAGGTGGGGCTCCCGGCGATCGTCCGGCCCGGGTTCACGATGGGCGGCGCCGGCGGCGGCATCGCCCGCACGGAGCCGGAGTACCGCCAGGTGGTGGCCGAGGGCCTCGCCGCCAGCCCGATCGGCCAGGTCCTGATCGAGGAGTCCGTGATCGGCTGGGGCGAGTTCGAGCTCGAGGTGATGCGCGACCGCAACGACAACGTGGTCGTGGTCTGCTCGATCGAGAACGTCGACCCGATGGGTGTGCATACCGGCGACAGCGTCACGGTCGCGCCGCAGCAGACCCTCTCCGACGCCCAGTACCAGCGCCTGCGCGACCAGGCGCTGCGGGTCATCCGCGCGGTGGGGGTGGAGACGGGCGGCTCGAACATCCAGTTCGCGGTCGATCCGGCGAGCGACGAGATCGCGGTCATCGAGATGAACCCGCGCGTGTCGCGGTCGTCGGCGCTCGCTTCGAAGGCCACCGGCTTCCCGATCGCGAAGATCGCCGCGCGGCTGGCCGTGGGGTACGCGCTGGAGGAGATCGACAACGACATCACCCGCAAGACGCCGGCCAGCTTCGAGCCGACGATCGACTACGTGGTCGTGAAGTGGCCCCGGTTCGCGTTCGAGAAGTTCCCCGGCGCCGAGGGCGAGCTTCACACCTCGATGCAGTCGGTGGGAGAGGCGATGGCGATCGGCCGGACGTTCAAGCAGGCCTTCGTGAAGGCGATGCGCTCGCGTGAGCTCGACGTCGAGCCGACGTTCGACGGCGACCTGCTCGCCCGGCTCGAGACGCCCTCCCACGACCGCTACGAGCTCGTCTTCGAGGCGATCCGGCGCGGCCACACGGAGCGGGAGCTGTGCGAGCGAACCGCCATCGACCCCTGGTTCATGGCGGAGATCGCCGCCCTGGCCCGTGGCGAAGATCCCGAGGCCGGACTCGAGCGCAGCTACAAGTCGGTTGACACCTGCGCCGCCGAGTTCGAGGCGGAGACGCCGTACTTCTACTCCGGCTGGGAGCGCCGCGCGGCGCACGAGGTGCGGCGCGGCGAGCGGCCGAGCGTCGTGATCCTCGGCGCGGGGCCCAACCGCATCGGCCAGGGCATCGAGTTCGACTACTGCTGCGTCCACGCCGCGATGACCGTTCGCGAGTCCGGGCGCGACGCGGTCATGATCAACTGCAACCCCGAGACGGTGTCGACGGACTACGACACCTCCGATCGCCTCTACTTCGAGCCGCTCACGCTGGATGACGTGCTCGCCGTGATCGCGCTCGAGCGGCCCGAGGGGGTGATCGTCCAGTTCGGCGGCCAGACGCCGCTGAAGCTGGCCCGCGGCCTGGCGGACGCGGGGGTGCCGCTGCTGGGAACGCCCGTCGAGTCGATCCACCTGGCCGAGGACCGGCCCAGCTTCGGCGCGCTCCTCGACGAGCTCGGGCTCAAGGGCCCGCCGTACGCCACGGCGGAGTCGCCCGGCGAGGCGCTCGCGGCGGCGGATCGGGTGGGCTACCCGCTCCTCGTCCGCCCTAGCTACGTGCTGGGCGGACGGGCGATGGAGATCTGCTACTCGCGCGAGGCGCTGGCGGACTACCTGGCGCGCCAGAATGGTCACGCCGGCGGCACGATCTTCCTCGACCGCTTCCTCGAGAACGCGATCGAGATGGACGTCGATGCGCTCTGCGACGGGGACGAGGCCCGGATCGGGGCGATCATGCAGCACGTCGAGGAGGCCGGCGTCCACTCGGGCGACTCGGCCTGCGTGATCCCGGCCATGTCGCTCGGCCCCGAGATGATCCGGCAGGTCGAGCAAGCCACGGCGGCGATCGCGCTCCGGCTCGGGGTGGTTGGGCTGATCAACATCCAGTTCGCGGTCTACGGCGACGAGGAGCTGTACGTGATCGAGGCGAATCCGCGTGCCTCGCGCACGGTGCCGTTCGTGTCGAAGGCGGTGGGGGTCCCGCTGGCCAAGCTCGCCTGCCGGCTGATGCTCGGGGAACGGCTTCGAGACCTCGATCTCGACATCCCGCGCGCGCCGCGCCACGTCTCCGTCAAGGAGGCCGTCCTGCCCTTCGGCCGCTTCCCGCGGGCCGACGCCCTGCTCGGCCCCGAGATGAAGTCGACCGGCGAGGTGATGGGAGTGGCGTCGGATTACCCCGCCGCGTTCGGGAAGGCGCAGGCGGCCGCCGGTGCGGAGCTGCCGGGCGCGGGCCGCGTGTTCATCTCGGTCACGGACGGCGACAAGCCGGCGGCCACCCAGATCGCGGCCGGCTTCCACGACATGGGCTTCCGGGTGCTCGCCACCGGCGGCACGGCGCAGGCGATCCGCCGCATGGGGGTCCCGGTCGAGCGGATCAGGAAGCTCTCCGAGGGCTCGCCCAACGTGGTCGAGCGGATCGAGGCCGGAGAGGTGGACCTCGTGATCAACACCCCCACCGGGTCGGGGGCCCGGGCCGACGGCTACGAGATCCGCCGCGCCGCGGTGGGGCGCGGAATCCCCTGCATCACGACCATGTCAGGCGCGAGCGCCGCCCAGCGGGCGATCCGCGCCGGCCGCTCCGGCGAGGCCTCCGCCGTCTCGCTGCAGGAGCTCCACGCCGGCTCCCGGGCCGCCGAGGTGGCGGACCGGCCGGCGCCGCGCACCGCATGATGCATCCCGCGGTGCTCGACGAGCCTCGGACCCAGGCGCCGCCCGAGCGCCGCGTCGCCACGGTCAGCGGCGTGGAGCGGCTCGGCGCCTACCGGGTCGTCACCGCCCTCGACGCCTCCGGTCCCGTCGATCCCCGGCCCGGGCAGTTCTACATGCTCGCCGCCGAGGAGCGCTGGGGCGGGGGCGGGGACGAGCGGCCCTACCTGCCGCGGGCGTTCTCGTATGCCCGGGCGCGCCCGACCGCGGACGGCGTCGAGCTCGACTTCCTGCTCGAGTCCGTCGGACCCGGCACGGCCAGGCTCGCCACGCTCGAGCCGGGCGAGGGGCTCGCGCTCGTGGGGCCGCTCGGAATGGGGTTCCGCGGGCCCCCGGCCGGAGCTCGCCCGCTGCTGGTGGGCGGCGGCATCGGCGTCGCCCCGCTCCTGTGCCTGCACGACGCGCTGGCCGAGCCGTCCACGGTGCTGCTCGGGTTTCGCACGGCCGCCCACGCCCAGGCCGCCGCGCTGTTCGCAGCGGAGCCGGCGGTGGCCACGGACGACGGCTCCGTGGGGCACCCTGGGCTGGTCACCGAGCTGCTCCGAGAGCTGCTCTCCGCCGGGTCTCCCGCCGCCGTCTACGCGTGCGGGCCGCCGGCGATGCTCGAATCCGTGCGCGCGCTCTGCGCCGAGCGCGAAGTGCGGGCCCAGCTGGCGCTCGAGGCGGGCATGGCCTGTGGCTTCGGCGCCTGCTTCGGCTGCGTCGTTCCCGCGCGAGAGGGCTACGTCCGGCTCTGCGTCGACGGTCCGGTGCTCGACGCCCGCCGGCTCGACACCGGCTGGATCGAGGGGGCGGCGCATTGACCGTCGAGCTCGGCGGAGTCCGCCTCGACGGCCCGGTCCTGAACGGCTCCGGAACCTTCGACGCGCTAGCGGCACGCCGGGCGTTCGGTGACGCCCTCCTCGAGCGCTTCCCCTTCCACGCCTTCGTCTCGAAGACCATCACGCTCGAGCCGCGCGCGGGAAACCCGCCGCCCCGGCTCTGGGAGACCCCTGCCGGGCTGATCAACTCGATCGGGCTCCCCAACAAGGGGCTGCGCGGATTTCTTGCCGCGGACCTGCCGGAGCTCGCCGAGCTTCCGGTACCGCTCGTCGTCTCCGTCATGGGCTTCAGCCGCGAGGAGCTGGCGACGCTCGTGGCGCGCATAGGCGACCGCGACGAGGTGGCGATGATCGAGCTGAACGTCTCCTGCCCCAATGTCGAGACGGGGCTCGTGATGGGCGCCGACCCGGCCGAGACCGCTCACGCGGTCGAGCGGGTGCGCCCGCTGACGGGCAAGCCCGTGATCGTGAAGCTGACCCCGAACGCGGTCGATCCCGCCGCCGTTGCGGCTGCCGCGGAGAGCGCGGGCGCGGATGCGGTCTCGCTCATCAACACGCTCAAGGGTATGGCCCTCCACCCGGTCACGAGGAAGCCGTGGCTGGGCGGCGTGACCGGCGGCGTGTCCGGGCCGGCCGTTCGGGCGGTCGCGCTCGCGCAGGTGCGCTCCGTCGCCGGGCGGGTCACGATCCCGGTGGTCGGCATGGGCGGCATCGCGAGCGGCCGCCACGCGGCCGACTTCCTCGCCGCTGGCGCGGCGTGCGTGGCGGTCGGGACGGAGAGCTTCCGGGATCCCGCCGCCGGCCGGCGGGTGACCGCCGAGCTCGCGGCGCTGCGGGTGCGCGCGGAGGCGGGCGCTACCCAAGAAGCGCGCCTGATTAGCCCATCCGGGTGACCGCCGCCTCTCATTTGCACGTAACTTGCGGAAACTTGGCGCAGAGCCGGCCGCCCATCCGTATCGAGCGTGCGAAAACCCCTGCAAACCCGGTTGAAACGCTCAAGCATCCGCAAGCATCTTCAAGCTCAGCTTGAGGTACAGGGAAATTCGCCCCTTTTTTGCGTTAGGAGGCGTGACGCCGCCTCCTAAGCGTGTACTATCGCCGCTCCATGCAGGCGCCCTCCCACTCGCCCGCCAGGACTCAGTCCGCGGGCCTTGCCCCCGAGCGCTCGTTGACCCAGCGGATGGACGCCCTCAAGCGCGCGAACGAGATCCGGACCCAGCGGGCGCGCCTCAAGCGCGATCTGAAGGCGGGACGCGCCCAGATCCACGGTCTGCTCCTGGATCCCCCGCAGTACCTGCTGACGGCCAAGGCCTTCGACCTGTTGCTCGCGGTCCCGAAGTACGGCCGCGTGAAGGTCAACAGGATCCTCACGCACTGCCGGATCTCGCCGAGCAAGACCATCGGCGGGCTCTCCGAGCGCCAGCGGAACGAGCTCGTCTCGTACCTGCGGCGGTAGCCGAAGCGTCGCCGCGGCCCCGGGAAGGGGAGACTGCGGCCGCGATGAGCACGCCCATCCTTGTCATCACGGGCCCGTCGGGGGTGGGAAAGGGCACGCTCATTACGGGGCTTCTCGAGCGCGTGCCGGGCCTTCAGCTGGCCGTGTCCGCCACCACCCGCGAGCCCCGGCCGGACGAGGTGAACGGCCGCGACTACCACTTCCTGAGTGACGACGACTTCGATCGTCGGGTGGCCGCCGGCGAGTTCGTCGAGCACGCCGTCTACGCGGGAAACCGCTACGGCACGCTGAGCAGCGAGCTCGCCCGCCCGGCGCGCGGGATCGTGCTGGAGATCGACGTGCAGGGCGCCCGACAGGTCGCGGAGACGCTTCCAGAGGCCGCCCGCATCTTCGTCGAGCCGCCCTCGTTCGAGGACCTGGCGCGCCGCCTCGCGACGCGCGGATTCGACTCGCCGGAGCAGATCGAGCGCCGCCTGGCCGCCGCCCGGGAGGAGCTAGCGGCGCGCGACGAGTTCGATCACCGGATCGTCAACGACGACCTCGAGCGCGCCCTCGGGGAGCTCACGGAGCTGGTCGCTACGATATGCCCGCCATGATCAAGCCGCGCCTCGACAAGCTTCTCGAGCACGTGGATTCCCACTACGCGTGCGTGCTCGTCGCCGCCAAGCGGGCCCGCCAGATCAACTCCTACTACCACAACCTCGGGGAGGGGACGTTCGACGAGTATCCGCCGCCGATGGTGGAGACCGGCTCGAAGAACTACCTGAAGATCGCCCTCGAGGAGATCGCCGCCTCCAAGATCAAGTACCGCTACCGGTAGCGGCGGTGGCGCGGATCCTACTCGGCGTCTCGGGGGGGATCGCCGCGTACAAGGCGGTTGAGCTGGTCCGGCTGGCCACCGGCGCCGGACACGCCGTCCGCGTGGTCCAGACGCCAGCCAGCCTCCGGTTCGTGGGGCGGGCCACGTTCGAGGGGGTCACTGGCGCGCCGGTCCTCGTCGACGAGTTCGAGCCGGACCCGGCCCGCGGCGCGTTCCCCGGCGAGCCCGCGCCGGAGCACGACCCGATCGCGCACCTCGAGCTCGTGCGGCGCTGCGACGCCCTCTGCATCGCGCCCGCGTCGGCCAACACCATCGCCAAGCTCGCGCACGGGCTCGCCGACAACCTGCTCGCGAGCGCCGCCCTCGCGAGCACCGCTCCGCTCGTGGTGGCGCCGGCCATGAACAACCACATGTACGAGCACCCGGCCACGCGGGACAACCTCGACCGGCTCCGGGCGCGCGGCGCCACCATCGTCGCCCCGGAGAGCGGCCGGCTCGCGTCGCGCGGCGAGTGGGGCGTGGGGAGGCTCGCCGCCCCGGAGACCATCCTCGCGGCGGTGGAGGGCGCCATCGGCGTGGCGGGCGGACCGCTCGACGGGCTGCGCGTCCTCGTCACCGCCGGCGGCACCCGGGAGCCGATCGACGCCGTGCGCTTTGTGGGCAACCGGTCGTCGGGTCGGATGGGACTCGCGCTCGCCGAGGAGGCGGCCCGGCGCGGCGCCGAGGTGACGCTCGTGGCGGCAGGCGTGACGATGCCGCCGCCGCCCGGCGTCCGCGTGATCGAGGTCGAGACGGCCGCCGAGCTCCTGGCCGCCGCCCGCGAGGCCTTCGCGGACGCGCACGTGCTCCTGATGGCCGCCGCCGTCGCGGACTTCAGGCCCGCGGAGGCGCTTGCCGACAAGATCGCGAAGACGGGGCGTGACCGCCTCGCACTCGACCTCGAGCCCACCGAGGACGTGCTGAGGGATCTTGCCGATCGGCGCCTTCCGGGGCAGACCCTCGTCGGGTTCGCGGCCGAGCACGGCGATGGAGCCGTGGAGCGCGGCCGCGAGAAGCTCCACCGGAAGGGGCTCGACGCGGTCGTCGTCAACGACATCTCGCGCGTGGACATCGGCTTCGACGCCCCGGACAACGAGGTGACGATCGTCACGGCCGGCGGAGAGCGCCACGTGCCGCTCCGATCGAAGGCGGCCGTGGCAGAGGCGATCCTCGACGCGGTGAAGGACCTCAGGACGACGGCCGGCTCGGCAAGTACCGTGGAGGGCGAACGATGAGCTCCGACGACGCATACGACCTGTTCCGCAAGGGAAGCGAGCTGCTCGAGGCGGGCGACTTCATGGCCGCCTCGGTCCCGCTCGAGCGGGCGCGCTCGCTCGAACCCGACAAGAGCTCGATCCGCGAGGCCCTCGGCCGCGCCTACTTCCGCTCGCGGCGGTACGAGCAGGCGGCCGAGGAGTTCGCCGCCGTCGTCGAGCGCTACCCGGTCAACGACTACGCCCACTTCTGCCTGAGCCGCTCGCTCGCGAACACCGGGCGCACGGCGGAGGCCCGCCGCCACGCCGCCCTCGCGGTCGGCATGCGGCCCGACCGCAAGGACTACCGCGCGTTCCGGGAGCGGCTTCGGGCCGCCTGAGTGCGCGCGCTCGTACAGCGCGTCAGCCGGGCGGCGGTCTCCGTCGAAGGCGAGGAGGTGGCCCGCATCGGTCGCGGCCTGTTGGTCCTCCTCGGAGTGCGGCGCGGCGACGGGCCCGAGCAGGCCGACCGGATCGCCGGCAAGCTGGAGCGCCTGCGCGTCTTCGAGGACGCCGACGGCAAGATGAACCTCTCGGTCCGCGATGTGGGCGGAGAGCTGCTCTGCATCTCCCAGTTCACGCTCTACGGCGACGCCCGCAAGGGCAACCGGCCGAGCTTCGTCGAGGCGGCGGGGCCGGAGTCGGCCGAGCCGCTGTACGAGCGCGTGCGGGCGGCGCTCGGGGCGGAGGGCGGGGTGTTCGCGGCGCGCATGGCCGTGGCGCTCGTGAACGACGGTCCGGTCACGCTCCTGGTCGAGGCTTGAGCGGAGCGCCTATACTCGAACCCACAACTTCAGCCGTACGCCGTCTCGACCGAGGCGGCGCCTGAAGGTGGGCCTCGCGGTCCACCTTTTTTTCGGAGTCATGCACACAGACGCCCTCACACAGAACATCGAAGAGCGACTCGCCTCCGCGGAGCCGGAGGTCGAGCTGCTTGCCGTGGAGAAGGTGGGGCCGGAGCAGCTGCGGCTCTTCATCGACCATCCGGCGGGAGTGGACCTCGCGCTGTGCGAGCGCGTGACCGGCCACCTGCGCCATCTGCTTGTCGACTACGCGCTCGAGGTCTCGTCGCCGGGGCCCGAGCGTCCGCTCACGAAGCCGGATCACTTCCGTCGCTTCCTCGGCCGCCGCGCCCGCGTGCGGCTCCGCAAGCCGAGGGACGGCCGCAAGAGCTTCACGGGGGAGCTCGTGGGGGCCAGCGACGACGAGGTGGTCGTGGCGATTCCGACGCAGCGTGACGACGAGCCGGCGGCCGGGATCGTGACGATCCCGTATTCGGAGATCAACAGGAGCAACCTGCTCGAGGGGGAGCGATGACCAGGGAGATCGTCGAGGCCGTCGGGGTCCTGGAGCGCGAGAAGGGAATTTCGGCGGACCGCCTGATGGCGGCGCTGGAGGACGCCCTCCTGTCGGCATACAAGAAGACGCCGGGCGCGGCGCAGTACGCGCGCGTGGAGGTGGACCGCGGGTCCGGTGACTTCCGCGTATACGAGCTGCTGCTGCCGCCGGAGCTCGAGGAGCAGCTGCTCGACGAGGTCGAGGAGGAGCTCGGCGAGCCGACGGTCGATCCGGAGACCGGCGAGCTCGTCTATCCGGAGCCGCCCGAGATCGATCAGGAGCGGCTCGCGCAGTACCGCGACCAGATCGACGAGCACGACGTGACCCCGGAGGACTTCGGGCGCATCGCGGCTCAGACCGCGAAGCAGGTGATCCTCCAGCGGATCCGCGAGGCCGAGCGGGACATGATGTTCCACGAGTACCAGGACCGTGTCGGCGAGCTGATCACCGGCATCGTCCAACAGTCCGACTCCCGCTACACGCTCGTTCAGCTGCGCGAGCGCGTCGAGGCGCTGCTTCCCCGCAGCGAGCAGGTGCACGGCGAGCGCTACGACCACGGCCAGCGCGTCAAGGCGATCATCACCGACGTCTCGAACCAGGCGAAGGGGCCGTCGATCATCGTGTCGCGACGCTCGCCGGAGCTCATCCGGTCGCTGTTCGAGCTCGAGGTGCCCGAGATCGCCGACGGGCTCGTGGAGATCCAGAACGTCGCCCGCGAGCCGGGCTACCGGTCGAAGATCGCGGTCGTGTCGCATGCCTCCGGGGTCGATCCTGTCGGCGCCTGCGTCGGTCCCCGTGGATCGAGGGTTCGCATGGTCGTGTCCGAGCTCCGCGGCGAAAAGATCGACATCATCCCGTTCAACGAGGAGCCCGCCCGCTTCGTGGCCAAGGCGCTCTCGCCCGCGCGCGTGCGCGAGGTGCTCGTCGACGACGAGGCGAAGCAGGCCACGGTGATCGTGCCGGACGACCAGCTCTCGCTCGCGATCGGCAAGGACGGCCTGAACGCCCGGCTCGCTGCCCGCCTCACCGGCTGGCGCGTGGACATCCGCTCCGAGACCGAGTTCGCCGAGGAAGAGGCGGAGATGGGCTACGAGGAGGAGGAGGTGTCAGGCCGCTGCGCCGCGATCCTCGCGAACGGCAAGCGCTGCCCGAACGCCTCTCTACCCGGCTCCCGCTACTGCGGGATCCCCGCCCACCAAGAGCTCGAGGGACGCGATACGGACTACGTCGTGCCGCCGTCCGAGGGCGACGGTGAGGGCGAGCCGGCTCCGGAGGAGGAGCCGGCAGCCGCGGCGTCGGCCGACGGCGAGCCCGTTGCGGAGGAGGAGCCGGCGGCAGACGTCGTCGAGGCGGAGCCGGTCGCGGCGGGCGCGGAGCCGACGGGCGGCGAGCCCGCGGAGGAGCCGTCCAGCGACGGACCGGCCGACCTCTCGTCGGACCAGCCCGCCGCGGAGGACGCCGTCCCGGAAGACTCGTCCGGGTCGGAGGAGGCGAGTCGGTCGTAGAGCCGTTCCGCCGCTGCGTCAGCTGTGGACGCTCGCTCCCGAAAGGCGAGCTGCTCCGGCTCGTGCGGGGCGGTGACGGTACCGTCAGGGCGGACCGCTCGGCGCGCCTCGACGGTCGCGGCGCCTACGTTTGCGGCCGCCCGGAGTGCGCCGATCGGCTCGCGGGAGGACGTTCCCTCGGGCGCTCGTTCCGGGCGCCCGTGACAGTGAAACAGGAGACCATAGACTTAGTTCGCGAATGGCAAAGAAGCGCGTCCACGAGATAGCGAAGGAGCGAGGAATCACCTCGAAGGAGGCCCTGGCCGTCCTGCAGCGGGCGGGCCTCGGTGTTACCGCGCCCGCCTCCAGCGTCGAGGAGGCCGAGGCCGCGCGCGCGTTCGGCAACGGCGCCGGGGTCCAGACGGCGGAGGCGCCCGAGCCGGCCGCGGAGGCCGGGCGTCCGCAGGCGGCGCCGGCGGGCGACGGGCAGGCGCCGCCGAGCGCTCCGGAGGGCGCCCAGCAGCCGCGCGCCGAGGGCGCGCAGGCGCCGCCGAGCGCTCCGGAGGGCGCCCGGCAGCCGCGCGCCGAGGGCGCCGCGCAGGCGCCGCCCGCCGAGGAGACGCGCGCCGGGCCATCCCCGCCAACCGGCGGCGCACCCGCGCGTCCCGAGTCGCCCCGGCCGCCGCGGCAGGATCGCCCTCGCCCGCAGGGCGACCGGCCGCGCCCCGATGCCGACCGGCTCCGCCGTCAGGTCCCGCGGCCGCCCGAGCCGCCGGCCGGCGAGCCGATTCGAAGGGCCGGCCCCGCCGGGCGCGGGCCCAGGATCCTTCAAGACGCGCCGCCGCCCCAGGAGCGCGGCCCTCAGGGCGGGCCGCGCGGCCCGCGCCAGGGCGACCGTCCCGGCGCGCGTGGCCCCGGCGGTCCACGCGGCGACCGCGGCCCTCGTCCGGGCGGCCCACGGCCCGGAGCCGAGCGCGGCCCGCGCCCCGGCGGCGACCGTGGCCCCCGTCCCGGCGGTCCCCCCGATCGCGGCCCCCAGCCCGGCGGGCCGGCTCCGGGCGGTCCGGCGCCGAGTGGTGACCGGCGGCGGCCCACGCGTGGTACGCGGGGCGGCGAGACCGGGACCGGCGCCGGGCGGCGCCGGCGCGTCGTAATCGACTCCCAGGCGTCGCGGCGTGAGCGCACGCCGCCGCCCCCGCAGACGGGGCCGCCCCGCCGTGGCCGCGGTCGGCGCCGCCGGCCCCAGTGGGTCGAGCCCGATCTCGAGGCGGAGGCGCAGGCCAAGCTCGAGGCCGAGCAGCAGGAGGAGCCGGCGGTCCCGGTGCGGTCCGGATCGACCGTCAAGGAGGTCGCCGAGTCGCTCCAGCTCGGCGCCCCCGAGGTCATCAAGAAGCTGATGGAGCTGGGCGAGATGGCCACGCTCACCCAGACCCTGTCCGACGAGGCCATCGAGGTCCTGGCCGACGCCCTCGACAAGAAGGTCGAGATCGTCAGCGCCGCGGAGGAGGTCGAGCCGGAGCCCGTCTACGAGGACACGGCCGACCAGCTCCATGAGCGCCCGCCCGTCATCACCGTGATGGGCCACGTGGACCACGGCAAGACGTCGCTGCTCGACGCGATCCGCGAGACCGAGGTCGCGGCCGGAGAGGCAGGCGGCATCACGCAGCACATCGGCGCCTATCAGGTGCACCACGACGGCCACGTCATCACGTTCCTCGACACCCCCGGCCACGAGGCGTTCACCGCGATGCGCGCGCGGGGGGCGAAGGTCACGGACATCGCGGTGATCGTGGTCGCGGCCGACGACGGGGTCATGCCGCAGACCGTCGAGGCGATCGACCACGCCAAGGCCGCCGGCGTGCCGGTGATGGTGGCGGTCAACAAGATCGACAAGGAGGGCGCCGACCCGAACCGCGTGCGGGGCGAGCTCGCCCAGCAGGGCCTGACGCCCGCCGACTGGGGCGGCGACACGGAGTTCGTCGACGTGTCGGCGAAGACGAGGCAGAACCTCGACGACCTGCTCGAGACGCTGGTGACGCTCGCTGAGCTGCAGGAGCTGAGGGCAAACCCGCAGGCCGAGGCGTCCGGCTTCGTGATCGAGTCGCGCCTCGACCCCGGCCGCGGGCCGGTCGTCACGCTCCTGATCCATCGCGGCCGCCTGCAGGTGGGGAACGCCGTGGTCGCCGGTGACCACTGGGGCCGCGTGCGGGCGATGAGCGACTTCCGCGGCCAGCGGGTCCAGGAGGCGACCCCCGGAATGCCGGTCGAGATCCTCGGCTTCGACGGCGTGCCCGACGCCGGCGAGCACTTCCGGGTCGTCGAGAACGAGCGCGAGGCGCGGCGCGTCGCCAACGAGCGTGCGATCCGCGTCAAGCAGGAGTCGCTCGCCCGGCAGGCCGGGCGGCGGGTCTCGCTCGAGGACGTCCTCGCGCGGGCCGAGCGCGGCGAGAAGGAGCTCAACCTCGTCGTGAAGGCCGACGTGGCGGGCTCGCTCGAGGCGCTCGCCGACGAGATCGCGCGCCTGCCCCAGCAGCAGGTGACGGTCAACATCATCCGGGACGGCGTCGGCGGCATCTCGGAGTCCGACGTCATGCTGGCCTCCGCCTCCGACGCGGTGGTCATCGGCTTCAACGTGCGCCCGGTGGGGAACGCCGCCCAGGTGGCCGACGGCGAGGGCGTCGAGATCCGGACGTACTCCGTGATCTACAAGATCGTGGAGGACCTGCGCGACGCGATGGAGGGCATGCTGGAGCCCGAGCGGATCGAGGAGACCGTGGCGACCGTGGAGGTCCGGGCCACGTTCAAGGCGTCCCGGGTGGGGACGATTGCGGGCTCATACGTAGTCGAGGGTACGGTCCGGCGCGGTGCGCAATGCCGGCTGGTACGCGACGGCACCGTCATATATCAGGGCCGGATCGCTTCTCTGAGGCGCTTCAAGGACGACGTCCGCGAGGTTGCGGCCGGGCTCGAGTGCGGCATCGTCCTCGAGAACTATCCCGACGTGAAGGAGGGCGACGTGATCGAGGTCTACGAGACGAGGCAGGTCGAGCAGACGCTGTCGTGACCGGGCGGACGCTCAGTTGAGCTTCGTCTGCGTATTCGAGATACACCTCCACTTTCCCGCGAACGGCAGCCTCAAGGGCAAGCGGCGGGAGCTGAGCTCGCTGAAGGCGCAGCTCCACCGCCGGTTCGGCGCGACGGTCGCCGAGACGGACCACCACGACCTGTGGCAGCGGGCCACCCTGACCGCCGCTCTCGTTGGTCGAGAAGCCGGACCACTTCGGGAACGCGGTGCCGGTCTCGCCCGGTACGTGGAGGCGATGTTTCCGGATGGCGCGACCGTGGAATGCCATCTGGTGTCGGCGGCTGACCTGCTCGATCGGTAGCGACGATGGCGGCCGGCCGCATGCGGAGGGTGAACGAGGCGGTCCGCGAGGTCCTCTCGGCACGGATTGCCGAGGGCCTCGATGACCCGCGCATAGGATTTGTAACGGTGACTTCAGTGGAGACGAGCCCCGACCTGCGCCATGCCCGCGTATACGTGAGCGTGCTCGGCAGCCAGTCCGAGCGCGACGCCACGCTGGCCGGGCTCGAGTCGGCGCACGGGCTGCTGCAGCAATCGATCGCGGCCGAGCTGCGGATGAAGCGCACGCCCACCCTCCGGTTCGTCTTCGATGACTCGATCGACCGCGGCATGCGGATCACCGAGCTGCTGGAGGACGAGCGGTGAGGGCGCCGATGGAGAGCGCCCTTCCAGCGCTTCGGAGCGAACAGGACAAGGTCGTCGCGGAGATCCGCGAGGCGCACAAGTTCCTCCTGACGACGCACGAGAACCCGGACGGCGACGCGCTCGGCTCGCTCCTCGCGATGCATTGGATCCTCGAGCAGCTCGGCAAGGACTCGCTGATGTACATGTCACCCGACGAGTTTCCGCTCCCCTGGGAGTACCGCAACTGGACCTTCGACGCGCGGCTCGTCGGGGCGCCGCCGGTGGACGTCGCGGAGCGGACGATCGTCTTCCTCGACTGCGGCAACATCGACCGCATGCCGGTGGAGTTCCTCCAGTCGGAGGGGCTCCACATCCTCAACATCGACCACCACCACGACAACACCCGCTTCGGGACGGTCAACCACGTCTGTCCCGTCGCCTCCTCCACCGCGGAGATCATCTGGCGGCTGGCGAAGGAGCTACGCGCGGAGATCACCCCGCCCGTCGCGGACGCCCTCTACACGGGTCTCGTCACCGACACCGGCCGCTTCATGTACGAGAACACGACCGCCGACGCCCACCGGATGGCGGCCGAGCTGATCGAGGCCGGCGTGCGGCCGCACGAGGTGTACCGCCGCCTGTACGAGGACCTGCCGCTGCGGCGGCTCCACCTGCTCCAGCGCGCGCTGGCATCGGTGGATCGCTACGACGGCGGGGCGATGACGATTGCCCACCTCACTAAGCGCGACTACGAGGAGACGGGCGCTCTCGAGACCGACTCCGAGGGCGTGGTCGACCACATGCGCGCCGTGGAGGGCACCGCGGTGGCCGTGCTGGTCCGCGAGCTGCTCTCGCCCGACCGTGAGGGCACGCGGAAGGTCAGCCTGCGCGCCACCGACGCGAGGGTCGACGTCTCGCGGCTGGCGCGCGAGTTCGGCGGCGGCGGGCACCCGCAGGCGGCCGGGTTCTCGACGCCGATGCCGTATGCGCAGCTCGTCGGGAAGCTCCGCCGGCTCGTCGGGGAGCAGCTCGCCGCCCCCGCCTGAGTGACCGAGCGCTCCGGGGTCGTCCTCCATCGAAAGCCGGCGGGGGTCACCTCGCACGACGTCGTGGCGCGTGTCCGACGCACACTGCCGCGCGGGACGAAGGTGGGCCACGCCGGCACTCTCGACCCGTTCGCGACCGGTCTGCTGCTCGTGCTGGTCGGCCGGGCCACGCGCGCCCAGCGCTTCCTGATGGGCCTGCCGAAGACCTACCGCGCGGTGGCCCGCCTCGGCTGGGTGTCCGACACCGGCGACCGCGACGGGCGGCTCGAGTGCACCGGGCGGCTGCCGACCCGCCTGGCGCTGCGCACCGGGGAGATCCTGCAGCGGCCGCCCGCGTACTCGGCGGTGAAGGTGGGAGGGAGGCGAGCGTACGAGGTGGCCCGCAGGGGCGGCGACCCGGAGCTCCCGCCACGGCGCGTCCTCGTGCACCGCGCCGAGCTGCTCTGGCACGAGGGCGAGCGGGCCGCGTTCGAGATCGAATGCTCGGCCGGCACCTACGTGCGCAGCCTGATCGTCGAGCTCGGCGACGCCTACTGCGAGGAGCTCGAGCGCACGGCCATCGGGCCATTCCGGCTGGCGGACGCCGATCCGGAGCGGATCGTGCCGCTCGGCGAGGCACTTTCCTTCTTGCCGGAGCGGCCACTCGAGCAGGAGGAGGCGCGCGCGGTCCGCCATGGACGCCGCGTGCCGGGCGACGCCGGCGCCGCCCCCCTGCGGCTAACCCACGACGGCGAGCTGCTCGCGATCGCCGAGCCACGCGGTGGTGAGCTGCAACCCGTCGTAGTGTTCGCCCCGCGATGAAGGTCACCCCGCTCCCCGAGGTCGAGCCCGGCTCCGGTCCGCGCAGCGTCGCCGTCGGCACCTTCGACGGGGTGCACCTCGGTCACCGCGAGGTCATCCGTGGAAACGACACCGTCCTCACCTTCGAGCCGCATCCGCTCGCCGTCCTCCACCCGGAGGCCACCCCGAAGCTCGTGACGCCGTTTCCCGTGAAGCGCGACCTCATCGAGGGGCTCGGGGTCGGCGAGCTGGTCGTGGTCCCGTTCGACCGGGACTTCGCCGCCCTGAGCGCCGAGCGGTTCGTGAGCGACGTGTTGACTGGGCGGCTGGGCGCGCACCGGGTGTCGGTGGGCGAGAACTTCCGCTTCGGCCGGGGGGCGAAGGGAACCGCGGACCTGCTTCGCTCGCACGACGAGTTCGAGACGCGCGTGGTACCGCTCGTGGAGGTGTCCGGCGAGACCGTCTCGTCGAGCCACATTCGCGGCCTCGTGGCGGCCGGCGACGTCCGGCACGCCGCGGAGTTCCTGGGCGGTCCCTTCCTGTTCGAGGGCGAGGTCGTGACCGGCGACCGCCGCGGCCGCGAGCTCGGGATGCCGACCGCCAACATCGTCCCGGACGACGCCCTGGTTTGTCCCGGCCACGGCGTGTACGCGGCCTGGGCGCACGGCTATCCGGCCGCGGTCAACGTGGGGGTGCGCCCCACGTTCGCGACCGGGCGCGGCCTGCTGGTGGAGGCTCATCTGATCGGCTTCGACGGCGACCTCTACGGCGAGACGCTCCGCATCGCGTTCATCGAGCGGATGCGCGGCGAGAAGCGCTTCGAGTCCGTGGACGCCCTCGTCGAGCAGATGCACCGCGACGTGGCGCAGGCGCGCGAGATCACCGAGACGACGAGCTTCCCCGCCGCGGCGTCGTAGGGCTCAAGACGCGTCCAGCCCGGGGTCCACCGGGATCGCCGCGCCCGTCTCGGTGCCGCCGGGGCGCCCGTAACCGGCTGCTACGGTTTCCCCCCGAATGACGCTGACCGCGGAGAGAAAGCGCGACATCGTCGCCAGGTACGGACGCGGCGACGCCGACACGGGCTCGACCGAGGTCCAGGTCGCGCTGCTCACCGCGCGCATCAACGAGCTCACCGAGCACCTGCGCGAGCACCGCAAGGACCACCACTCGCGCCGCGGGCTCCTGATGCTGGTCGGCAAGCGCCGCAGGTTGCTCAAGTACCTGCAGCGCGCGGACATCGACCGCTACCGGTCGCTGATCCGTGAGCTCGGCCTCCGGCGATGATCGCCCCCGGCACGCCCGCGCCCGACTTCACGCTTCCCGACCAGGACGGCACGGAGGTGTCGCTGTCGGACTTCCGGGGCCGGCCCGTCGTGCTCGTGTTCTACCCGGCGGACTTCAGCCCGGTCTGCACCGACCAGCTGAGCGTCTACCAGGAGGTGCTCCCTGAGCTCGAGCGCCACGGTGCCGCCCTGCTCGGGATCTCGGTCGACGGGGCCTTCTGCCACAAGGCGTTCCGGCAGCACCTCGGGACATCGATTCCGCTCCTCGCCGACTTCCACCCGAAGGGAGAGGTGGCCCGGCGGTACGGCGTCTGGTCCGAGGACCGCGGCGTCGCCGCGCGGGCTCTCGTCCTGGTCCGCCCCGACGGGAGGGTGGGCTGGTCGCACATGTCGCCGCCGCTCGAGGTTCCGGGTGCCAACCTCATCTTCGACGCCCTGGACGAGCAGCGCGCCGCCTGAGCCCGGCCCGGACGACCACGTCCGCGGCACCGGACCCGTGGTGCTCGAGTACGCCGACCTCGAGTGCCCGTACTGCGCGCGGGCGCACCTGATCCTGAAGGAGCTGCCGATCACCCGCGTCTTCCGCCACTTCCCGGTCGTCTCGAAGCACCCGCGCGCCCGAGCCCTCGCCCAGGCCGCGGAGGCCGCCGGGCTCCAGGGCCGCTTCTGGGAGATGCACGACTCGCTCCTCGAGGACCAGGGCCACCTCGACGATCCGCACCTGTGGGAACGTGCCCGTCGCCTCGGGCTGGACCTGGAGCGGTTCGAGGCGGACCGGCGCTCGGAGGCGAGCGCGGACCGCGTGGACCGGGACTTCCGCAGCGGGATCCGGGCCGGGATCACGACGACGCCGACGCAGTTCGTGGACGGCGTGGCGCATCCGGGGGTGCCGGGGGCGGCGCTGCTCGAGCGGTTGGGGGCGCTGTAGGGCGCGCCGTGTGGCCGGTCTCCGCCGCCGCGATTGGGCTGGTTATGGGGTGAGCCCGTTTGCCGCGGCCGGATAGGACCTCACCGAGGTCACCGTGTCGGATTAGGCACCCGTACGGTGCCCAAACTGCCACAGTGCGGCGAATGGCAACCGCGCGGACGGGACTTCGCTCCCTTACCCAGCCCTATCCCGCCCGCGGAGACCTCCCGCGCCGGAGCCGGCAGACCCCACTGCTAGCATCGATCGGGTTCGTATCGAGAGGTACACATGGATCGCCGCCAACCGGAGGCGGCTGAAAGGACGCAAATGACTGATGGAGTGAGCCAGGTCTCGCTTGAGATCGGCGGCACCTCGATCCAATTCGAGACCGGCAAGCTCGCCCGGCAGGCGAGCGGCGCGGTGGTCGTCACCGCCGGCGAGACGATGGTGCTCTGCACCGCCACGGCGGGGGCGCAGCGCGACGTCGACTTCCTGCCGCTGACCGTGGACGTGGAGGAGCGGATGTACGCCGCGGGCAAGATCCCGGGCAGCTTCTTCCGCCGCGAGGGACGTGCCGGGGAGAAGGCCACGCTGACCGCGCGCATGATCGACCGGCCCCTGCGGCCGCTGTTCCCGAAGGGCTGGACCCGCGAGACCCAGCTCGTGTCGATCCCGATGTCGGTCGACCACGAGCATCCCTACGACGTGCTCGCGATGAACGGCGCGAGCGCGGCGCTCATGGTCTCGGACATCCCGTTCCCGGCGCCGGTCGGGGCGGTCCGGATCGGCCAGGACGCCGAGGGCAACTTCCTCGTCAATCCCGACGAGGAGTGGCTGCTCGAGAGCCCGCTCGACCTTGTGGTCGCGGGCACCGAGGAGGCCATCCTGATGGTCGAGGCGGGCGCGAGCGAGATCGCCGAGGCGGAGATCCTCGACGCCCTCGACATCGCCCACGCCGAGATCAAGCGGCTCTGCGCGGCGCAGCACGAGCTGCGCACCCGCGCCGGCAGGGAGAAGGCGGACGTCACGGCGCCGCAGGCAGACGAGTCGATCCTGCGGGAGATCCGGGACCGCTTCGGTGCCGCGCTCGACGAGGCGACCCAGGTGCCCGACAAGCTCGAGCGGCAGGAGGCCACCCAGCGCGTCGAGGAGGAGGTGCTCGAGGCACTCGGCACCGACGTCGAGCTCGACGAGGACGGCGTGGTGACGCGTCGGGCCGCCATCCAGCTCGCGTTCGACAACCTCGAGAAGGACATCGTCCGCAAGCGGATCGCGGTCGACAAGAAGCGCCCCGACGGCCGTGCGGCCGACGAGCTCCGCGAGATCTGGATCGAGGTGCCCGCCGCGCCGCGCACGCACGGCTCGGCGATCTTCACCCGCGGCCAGACGCAGGCGTTCTCCGTCGCGGCGCTCGGCACGACGCGGGACGAGATGCGCCTCGACACGCTCGGCCTGCAGGAGGCGAAGCACTACTTCCACCACTACAACTTCCCGCCGTTCTCGGTGGGCGAGGCCGGCTTCATGCGCGGCCCGAAGCGCCGCGACATCGGACACGGCGCGCTCGCCGAGCGGGCGCTGCTGCCCGTGGTTCCGATGATCGACGAGTTCCCGTACACGATCCGCGTGGTCTCCGACATCCTCGAGTCGAACGGGTCCTCCTCGATGGCCTCGGTGTGCGGGTCCACGCTCTCGCTGATGGACGCGGGCGTGCCGATCTCGGCGCCCGTGGCCGGCGTGGCCATGGGCCTGATCAAGGAGGGCGACGACTACATCGTGCTCACCGACATCGCCGGCGTTGAGGACCACCTCGGCGACATGGACTTCAAGGTCGCCGGCACCGCCGACGGCATCACCGCCCTGCAGATGGACATCAAGATCGCCGGCGTGACCTTCGAGATCCTGCGCGACGCGCTCGCCCAGGCGAGGGAGGCGCGGATGACGATCCTCGGCAAGATGCGCGACGCGATCCCCGAGCCGCGGTCCGAGCTCTCGCCGTACGCTCCGCGGATCTCCCAGATCCAGATCGACACCGAGAAGATCGGCGCGGTCATCGGCAAGGGCGGCGAGACGATCCGGGCGCTGTCCGAGGAGTACGACGCCCAGATCGACATCGAGGACGACGGCACGGTGCGGATCTACGCCCAGACCGGCGACCAGGGCGACGCCCTCGTGGACCGGATCCGGCAGATGACCAAGGAGGTCGAGGTCGGCGACGAGTACACCGGCCGGGTGGTGAAGACGACCACGTTCGGCGCCTTCGTCGAGCTGGCGAAGGGCACAGACGGACTGCTCCACATCTCGAACATCGCGCCCGGCAAGCGGCCGAACACGGTCGAGGAGGTCGTGAACCGGGGCGACGAGCTGCAGGTCAAGGTCGTCGAGGTCGACCGCGAGCGGGGCCGGATCGGCCTCCGGCTCGTCGACGACCCGGAGATCGAGGGCAAGTCCGCGGACGAGCTCGCGGCGATGGGCACCGGCGACCGCGGATCGCGGGGCGACCGGGGCAACGGCCGCGGCCGGCGCGACGGGGGCCGGCGTGACCGGCGCCCCCGCGACCGCGACCGCGAGCGCTCGGAGTGAGCACAGCACGGGCCCGACTCACCACGCTCGACTCGGGCGTGCGGGTCGTCACCGAGGCGATGCCCTCGGTGCGATCGATCGCGCTCGGGTTCTGGGTCCGGACCGGCTCCCGCGACGAGGGGCACGAGCAGGCGGGGATCTCGCACTTCCTGGAGCACCTGCTCTTCAAGGGCACCGAGCGGTTCAGCTCGCGCGAGATCGACGAGGCGTTCGATGCGATGGGCGCCGAGGTGAACGCCGGCACCGGCAAGGAGACGACGTCGGTGTTCTCGCGCTTCCTCGACGGCCACCTCGAGCGCGCGTTCGACGTGCTTCAGGACATGGTGCTGCGTCCGGCGTACCCGGACATCGAGTCCGAGCGCCAGGTGGTGATCGAGGAGATCGCCATGTACGAGGACGAGCCCCAGGACAAGGTCCACGACGTGCTCGCCGAGGCGATCTTCGGCGATCACCCGCTGGGGCGACCGATCATCGGCCGCGCCGAGGTGGTCTCCTCGGTTCCGGTGCCCGAGATCGCCGCCTGGCACGATGGGCGCTACGTGCCGGCGAACATGGTCGTCGCGGCCGCCGGCAACCTCGAGCACGACCGCATCGTCGAGCTGGTCGAGTCCGCCGTCGGCGGAGCGCGGCCCACGCCCGCGCCGGCGCCCTCGCCCGACGGCGCGCTGCCCACGCTCCGCTTCTTCCGCAAGGAGACCGAGCAGTACCACCTCTGCCTGGGCGGCCCGGGGATCCCCCGCGGCGACGGGCGCCGCTTCGCGCTGCGCGTGCTCGACACGATCCTCGGGGGCTCCACGTCGTCGCGCCTGTTCCAGGAGGTCCGCGAGAAGCGGGGCCTCGCCTACGCGGTCTACTCGTACGTCAGCCACTACGCGGACTCGGGGCAGGTGGTGATGTACGTCGGAACCCGGCCCGACAACGTGGCTCAGGCCCTCGACGTGATCGGAAGCGAGCTCCGGCGGCTGCACGAGGACGGCATCAGTGACGAGGAGCTCGAACGGGCTCGCGAGAACGTGAAGGGCCGGACGGTGCTCTCGATGGAGAGCACCCTGACCCGTATGAACCGGCTGGGCAGCTCGGTCCTGATGGGGGTACCGCTGATGACGGTCGACGAGGTGCTCGCGGCCTTCGACGCCGTGACGAGCGAGGACGTGGCCACGCTCGCCCGCGACCTGTACCGCCCCGACCGCATGTCGGCCGCCGGGGTTGGCGCCGACGAGGACGCCGTCCGCGCGGCGCTCGAGGCGGTGTCGCCCGCCCTCGCCGCATGATCAACGTCGCGGTCGCCGGCGCCGCCGGGCGCATGGGGCGGACCGTGTGCGATGCGGTCGAGGCGGAGGACGACCTGTCGCTCGTCGGGCGCGCGGATCCACGACTCGAGGCCTCGCTCGCGGACGTCCTCGGCGACGCCGACGTGGTGGTCGACTTCACCACGCCCGATTCCGCCGTCGCCAACGCGCGGACCTGCCTCGAGGCCGGCGTTCACTGCGTGATGGGCACGACCGGCGCGGACTTCTCGGACCTCGAGGGCGTGGGCACCGCCAACCTGTTCGTGGCGCCGAACTTCGCGATCGGGGCGGTGCTGATGATGGAGCTGGTCCAGCGCGTGGCGCCCCACATGCCCGAGTGCGAGATCGTCGAGCTCCATCACGAGACGAAGGTCGACGCCCCCTCCGGGACCGCGAAGCGCACGGCGGAGCTCGTCCGCGCCGCGGGCGGCAGCGTGCACGAGCCGATCCACTCCGTGCGGCTGCCGGGTCTCGTGGCGCACCAGGAGGTCGTGTTCGGTGGCACGGGCCAGACGCTGACGATCCGCCACGACTCGACCGCCCGGGAGTCGTTCATGCCCGGCGTGTTGCTGGCGGTCCGGCGGGTCGGCTCGCTCGAGCGCTCGCCGACGGTGGGGCTCGAGCAGTTGCTCGGGTAGCGGCTCGCACCCGCAGCGCGGCGGGCTGCTTCAGGCAGCCCGTTGGATACCTGCTCAGCGTGGGTCCGGGCGGTAGGCGGCCGAACGGTGCCGGATCGCTACGACGCGGACAGTCTGTCCAGCGTCGGTCAGCTGGTAGATCACGCGGTAGGCGCCGACACGTAGCGAGCGCAAGCCGCGAAGCCGGCCGCGTAGCTCATATCCAGCATGCGCATCGTGCTCGAGCAGTGAGAGGGCCTCCTCGATGGCGTCTACCAGCGGCCAGTCGAGGGCGAGCAGGTCGCGCCGCGCGCGGAGCGCGAGCACGACCCGCGCCATATGTCAGCGCTTTGCACGGCGCTCGGAGAGCTCGCTGCGCAGATCGTCCAACGTGACGGTCTCGCCCTGGGAGAGTTCGGCGAGGCCGGCTTCGATCGCAGCCAGCGCCGCGGGATCGGACAGGATTTCGGCAGTTTCCTCGAGCGCCTCGTATTCGTCGATCGGAACAAGCGCTGCGGCCGGGCGGCCGTTGCGCGTAACGAGCACGTGGTCACGGCGATCGGCGACGTCGCTCAGCAGTTTGCTGAGATTGCTGCGGAACTCGCGCGCCGGAACGGTCTTGGCCATTCGGGCCAAGTGTACGCGATTGAGTACATTCCCCGCCGGCCGCTCAGGCGCCCGGCTTGCGTCCGTTCCCACGCAGCGAGCGCGGCACCACGAAGCGGATGCCGGACCGCTCCTCGTCGATCGAACACGTCTTGTTGTCGATCAGGCCGAGCCGCTTCGCGTGCGGGACGAGCGTCATCTGGTTCAGGTAGTTCTCGTGCCCGCGCTTGCGGGTGATCATCCAGAGGTAGCCGGTGTCACGGAGGCGAGCGCGGTAGCGGAGGAGCGCCGCCTTCGCCTCGTCCTCGGACTCCACCAGCACGATCGCGCCGTCGAGCTCGCCGGAGCGCACCAGGCCACGGCCGAGTGCCTCCTTCACGTCGCGCCTGAGCCCCGGTCCCACGTCCCCCGTGATCTCGACGCGCTGGTGGGGCTCGACGCCGAGCTTCTCGACCGTCGTCCGGTGGCTGTAGTCACGTTCCCTCCGCATCGTGCGGGCTCGAATTCTGCCATTTGCAGCCTATGTCCCGAAAGGGCCATTCGCGCGGTAAGGTGCTTCGCGATGCGCATCGGCGGCATCATCACCGCGATGGTCACGCCGTTCGACCGCGACGGCGCGCTGAACGAGGACGCCGCAGCCCGGCTGATGCATCATCTCCTCGAGAACGGCTCCGACGGCCTCGTCCTGGCGGGCAGCACGGGGGAGGGGGCAACCCTCGGCGACGACGAGAAGCTCCGCTTGTGGGAGCTCGGGGTGAGCGAGAGCGGCGACGCCCCGGTGATCGCCGGCACGGGCACCTACGACACCCACCACACCGTGAAGCTGACCGAGGGGGCCACCGCGATCGGCGTCGACGCCATGCTCGTGGTGACGCCGTACTACGTCAGGCCGAACCGGCGCGGGATCAGGGCCCACTTCGAGGCCGTCGCCGCCGCCACGGACCGGCCGATCGTCGCGTACAACATCCCCAGTCGGACGGGCACCGACATGCCCAACGACTTGCTCGCCGAGCTGGCCGAGATCGACAACGTCGTGGCCGTCAAGCAGGCCCGCTACGACGACATGGCCCCGATCGAAGGCCTGGATCTGCTCGCGGGGAACGACGACGTGCTCGGCAAGGTGCTGGACCTCGGCGGCACCGGCGGCATCCTGGTGGCGTCGCACCTCGTGGGCCGGGAGATGCGCCGTCTCATCGACGAGCCCGAGCGGCGGCACGAGATCGAGGATGGGCTTCGCGACCTCTACAAGGCGCTGACCGTCACGACGAACCCGATCCCGGTGAAGGCGGCGCTGAATCTCGCCGGGCACGAGGTGGGCGGGCTGCGGCTACCGCTGGTGGAGGCCGACGAGGCCGAGCTGGACGTGATCCGGGGGGCGCTCGAGCGCCACAACCTCCTGGCGGCGGTTTGAGCAACGGCACCCTCCGCGTCCTGCCGCTCGGCGGGCTCGGAGAGATCGGGAAGAACATGACGGTCGTCGAGTACGGCGGCCGCATCGTGGTCGTGGACACCGGGCTGATGTTCCCGGCGCCCGACCAGCTCGGCATCGACCTCGTGCTGCCCGACTTCACGTACCTGCGCGAGCGGGCCCAGGACGTGGAGGCGATCGTGCTGACGCACGCCCACGAGGACCACGTGGGCGCCCTCCCGTTCGTCCTCCGGCAGCTCGGCCGCGACCCAACCGTCTACGGCGGCCCGCTGACGGCCGCGATGGTGCGCTCGAAGCTGGACGAGCATCGCCTTCGCGACGCGCCGGTGGAGGACGTGCTCGCCACGCAGGTCGTGCGCGCCGGCCCTTTCTCCATCGAGATGGTGAAGATGGCACACTCGATTCCGGACTCGTTCGCGGTGGCGCTCACCTGCGAGCTGGGCACCGTGCTCGTCACCGGGGACTACAAGTTCGACCAGACGCCGGTCGACGGCGTGCCGGCCGACGTATCGCGTCTCGCCGAGCTGGGCCGCGAGGGGCTGCTGCTCCTATGCGGGGACTCAACGAACGCCGATCGCCCGGGAGTGTCGCCGTCGGAGTCGAGCGTGGGGCCGAGGCTCGAGGAGATGTTCGCCCGCTGCGCCGGGCGCATCGTCATCACCTGCTTCGCGTCGAACATCCACCGCGTGCAGCAGGTGGTGGACGCCGCCGGAGCGGTCGGCCGCAGGGTCTCGCTCGTCGGCCGCTCGATGCGGAAGAACGTGAACATCGGGCGAATGCTCGGCCACATCGAGATCCCGGAGGGGATGCTCGTGGGACCCAAGGAGATCGAGGACCATCCGGACAACCGCCTCGTCGTGATCTCGACGGGCAGCCAGGGGGAGCCCCTGTCCGCGCTGCGGCGGATGGCCCACGGCGACCACCCGAGCCTCGAGCTCCACGACGGCGACACGGTCATCTTCTCCGCCACCCCGATACCGGGCAACGAGCGGGCGGTCAACGAGACGATCGACCGCATCTACCGCCTGGGCGCGACCGTGTTCACGCCGCGCGACGTGCCGGTGCACGCCTCGGGCCACGGGCACGCGGAGGAGCTCAAGCTGATGCTCAACCTGACCCGGCCGCGCTACGTGATGCCCGTGCACGGCGACCATCGCCGTCTGCGCCTCCACGGCGAGCTGGCGCAGGCCGTGGGGATCGCGCCGGAGGCGATCTTCCGCGGGGAGAACGGCCTACCGCTCGACATCGACTCGGGCGGCGCCCGCTTCGGGGAGCGCGAGCAGGCGGGCATGATCTTCGTGGACGGCGTGGACGTGGGCGACATCGAGGACGTCGCCCTTCGCGACCGGCGCATGCTCTCGGCCGACGGCATCTTCATCGTGGTCGCCACGATCTCGGAGCAGGACGGTCGCTCGGTCGTCCCGCCCGAGATCATCTTCCGCGGCGTGCCGTTCGTCGAAGAGAGCGATGGGTTCGTCGACGAGCTGCGGGCGGCGGTGAACGACTCGCTGGCCCGCTCGGCGGAGGAGGAGATCAGGGAGATCGACCTGCTGCAGGATCACCTCCACGACGACGTGGCCGAGTTCGTCTACGAGCGCCTCCGCCGGCGGCCGATGGTGCTGCCGGTGGTGGTGGAGGTGTGATCCTTCGCCACGTCGACGCTGCGGCGCGGTTGGCGAGTGGTCGATGCCGCCCCATCGCTGAGCTTCACCCCGTGCCGTCCCGGCCGGCCCGAACCGTTCTATGCCTGATTGCGTAGCCTCACGTGAGTCCCCGGACCGGGAGCGAGCAATGAGGAATCTGAGCTGGGTGTGTGCGGCGGCCGCGCTCGTGGTGGCGTTGCTCGCCGGCGCGACGGCGAGCCTCGGATCGCCAAGCCGGGATCGCGACGCCGATCTGCCGGAGGCCGGCGTCTTCTTGGAGGGCATCGGCGTCGACAAGCGCGCCGGCGTGTATTACGTGAGCGCGACAAACCAGAGCGGGGCGCTGTACCGCGGCTCGACGCGGGCGGGCGATCAGGTGCTCGAGCTCTGGCAGCCACCGCGGGCGGGCGACAATGGACGAGGCATCGACGTCGACCGCGCGGGCCGCGTCTACGTGGCCGGCGGTCCGGCGGCCGAGGTGCGCGTGTTCGCCCGCGATGGCGAGCTTCTCGCCGAGCTGCCCACCGGTGCGCCCGGCTCGTTCCTCAACGATGTGTGGGTCGGTCCGGACGGCGCCGCCTACGTCACCGACTCCTCGCTGCCGGTGATCTGGCGCGTGTCCGAGGGCCCGGGAGGCTGGCGCATCGAGCGCTGGCTCGACGTCTCCCCGACGATCGCCTACACGCCGGCGCTCACCGACTTCGACCTCGGCGGGATCGTCTCCACCCGCGACCGCCGCTACCTGCTGACGGCCCAGGGCACCACGGGTCAGCTGTGGCGGATCGACCTGCGCACGCGCGCGATCGCCGAGGTCGAGCTCGGCGGCGTGCGGCTGACGAACGCCGACGGGATCGTGCTGCGCGGCCGCACGCTCTGGGTAGTGCAGAACTTCACGCGCCAGATCAGCAAGCTAAAGCTGCGCCACGACTTCGAGACGGCGACGCTCGAGGAGGTCCTGCCGACTCCGGCGGATCGCACCTTCACCACCGCCAAGCGCGTCGGCGGTCGGCTGCTCGTGGTCGATTCGAAGTTCGGCTTCCCGCCCGCGGCGGCGGTCGCCGAGGACCGCATCGTGACGATCGACGCCTTCTAGCATCGCCGCCGCGACGCGCAACGTGCGCGAGCCGATCACCGCCGCGCCGGCGAGCCCACTGCGCCTCGCGGACGCGACGCTGGCCGACGGCACTCACGCCGACGTCCATGTCGCGGACGGGCGGATCGCGGCCGACCCGTCGCCGGACGCGCGCGTGATCGAGCTCGGCGAGGCCCTGCTGGTTCCGGCGTTCGTCGACGGGCACATCCATCTCGACAAGAGCTTCCTCGGCACACGCTGGCGCCCGCACGAGGTGCGCGCAACGCTGCAGGGCCGGATCGAGGCCGAGCGCGCGGCGCTGCTGGAGGTCGACGCGGAGGTGCCGATCGTCGACCGCGCCGTGCTGCTGGCCCAGCGGGCGGCGGGGTTCGGGACCGGGTACCTGCGCAGCCACGTCGATGTCCATCCCGAGGCCGGGCTGACCCGGCTGGAGGCCGTGCTGGAGGCGCGCGAGCGGCTGCGCGACGCCTGCGACGTGCAGGTGGTGGCCTTCCCGCAGCGCGGCGTGCTCGCCGCTCCGGGAACCGCGGCGCTGCTCGACGCCGCCGTGCGCGACGGGGCGGACGCTGTGGGGGGCCTTGACCCGGCGACCTTCGACGGCGACGTCGAAGGGCAGCTGCGGATCGTCTTCGACGTCGCCGAGCGCCACGGCGTTCGCGTCGACGTCCACCTGCACGACGCGGGGACGCTCGGCACCTTCCAGCTAAGGCGGATCGCCTGGCATGCGCGGGAGCGTGGGCTCCAGGGGCGGGTTACGGCCAGTCACGCCTACAGCCTCGGGATGGTCGACGGCGACGAGTTGCGCGCAACCGCGCAGGCGCTCGCCGAGGCCGGTGTGTCGATCATGACGAACGGACCGGGGGCGACCGCGATGCCTCCGGTGCTCGCGCTTCGCGCGGAGGGCGTGCTGGTGTTCGCGGGCACCGACAACATCCGTGACGCGTGGTGGCCGTACGGGTCCGGGGACATGCTCGAGCGCGCGTCGATGATCGGCTACCGGCAGGGCATGTTCACCGACGACGAGCTGCGCGTCGCGCTCGACCTCGCCACGAACGCGAGCGCCCAGGCGATCGGCGTCGACGACTACGGCCTGCAGGTCGGCGCGCGCGCAAACCTGGTCGCGATCGCCGCGCCGAGCGCGGCCGAGGCGGTCGCGTCGCCTCCCGACCGGTTGCTGGTGGTGCACGACGGCCGCGTCATCGCCGGTACGCCCGGCTAAGGCCGCCCGCCCGCGGCGAGAAGAATCCGCTCGATCGCCGCGAAGCCGCGCCGGCGCGCGTGAGTGAGCGCGGTCGTGCCGCTCTCGTCGGGGACGTTCACGTCGGCACCGGACTCCACCAGCAGCCTCACCGTCCGCAGGTGGGCGGGACCGCCCTCGCCGAGGATCACCGCCTCGAGCAACGCGGTCCAGCCGAGCCGGTTGACGTGGTCGACGTCGATCTCGGTCTCGAGCAGCCGCGCCACGATCGTCGAGAAGCCGCGCTCGGCCGCTCGGATCAGGCCGGTCCCGTCGTAGCCGTCCCTGGCCCCGACGTCCGCTCCGGCGTCGAGCGTGAGCTCGAGGAGCCGAGGATCGTCACCCACCTCGCTGGTGGCGATGAGGTACGCGCTCTGCTGCGACTGGTCCTTGGCGTTGACGTCCGCGCCGTCCTCGATGAGGCGGCGTGCCCCCGCGACGTCGTTCTCGTAGGCCGCCGCGAGCAGCCGGCCGTTGATCGGGCGCCGTTCGTCCAGTTGCGCCGGCTCGTCCTCGCCGCAGCCGGCGAGCAGCGCTGCAGCCAGGAGCGCGACGACCGTCGCTCGCGTCACGATCCGGCTCCGGCGAGCGGTGACCGGCGGGCGAAGGATCGGCCGGTGACGTCCTGATAGATGCGCTCCAGCAACGACAGGTGCTCGTCCATCGCGGCCGCGATGTCGGTGTCGTCGCCGCTGCGAAGAGCGGCGAGGGTCCGCTCGTGGACGGCGAGCGAGGCGCGGACGTCGTCGGGCGTGCGCATCGCCATGTCGAGCACGGGCTCGAGGCGCAGGTAGACCGTGCGCATGGCCTCCTCGAGCGGCGGGTTGGCGGCCAGGCGCCAGAGGACGCGGTGGAAGCGGCCCTCGGCCTGGACGGCGCGGGCGCGGTCGTCTCCGTGCGCGCGCTGCTCCTCGATGGCGTCCTCGAGCGTCTCGAGCGCGGCGTCGCTGGCGCGGGCGGCGGCGAGCCTCGCGATGTCGGGCTCGATGGCGCGCCGCGTCTCGAGCAGCGCGAAGAGCTCGTCCGCCTCCGGGAGCGCCGTCTGCGGCCACAGCTCGGCGGGGACGATCTGAGACCTCACCCGCGGCCCGGAGCGGCCGGTCGCCGGCTCGAGCAGGCCGCCGTCGACGAGGCCGGCGATCGCGGCGCGCAGGCTGGCGCGCGAGACCTCCAGCCGCTCGGCCAGGGCACGCTCGGGGGGCAGCGTGTCGCCCCTGCGAAACACGCCGGCACGGACCTGCTCGACGAGCTGCGCGCGAACCGCGGAGACGACATCGCGCTCGCGGACGGGGCGCAACTCGGCAACGGCTTCCGATCGCATGCTGTTACTATTGCACCATGATTGGTCTAGAGATGAACCAAAGCCTAGAGAGCCTCGCCGTGGCATTCCGGCGTGACGGCGCCTGCGTCGTCCGGGGACTACTCGAGGACGAGGAGGTAGCGCAGCTTCGCGAAGGGGTCGAGCAGAACCTCGCCGAGCCGAGCGAGCGATCGATCGAGGGCGGCGGCGACGCTGGCTCCGGCCGGTTCTTCGAGGACTTCCGCAACTGGACGCGAATCGAACCGTACGAGTCGGTGATCCGCCGCTCGCGCCTCGGCGCCGTCGCCGCCGCGCTGATGGGCTCGCGCACCGTGCGGCTGCACCACGACCACCTGCTCGTCAAGGAGCCCGGCACCACGATCCGCACGCCCTGGCACCAGGA